>JAABUS010000260.1_pt1 | contig 132858 bp, 130 predicted proteins | sample 5560161 | NCBI WGS metagenome assembly JAABUS01 (sample SAMN10711885, study PRJNA513376) | rock metagenome | isolation source: Antarctica rocks | place: Antarctica: Victoria Land, Trio Nunatak nord | collected 2016-01-04 | reverse complement strand
ACTTAATAAATATAGTAAAATAAAATAATATATATAAAAAGTAAAGTAGATCTAATAAAGAGTATTAATAATAAATAATAAATTAAATTCTATAATATTAAATAAAAGTAATAATAGATATATATATCTAGAAAATTTAGAAAATTATATAAAGTAGTTTAGAATCTCGAGAAAGAATAATAGTTATAATAGAAATTAATATTAAATAATAATTTATAGATAAATAGAGTAGTAATAAATAAATAAATAAATAAATAAAATAAAAAATAAAAAAATAAAAAAAATAAAAATAAAGAGATATACTTTAAATTATTCCTTCGTTTCTAATCTATATATTTTATTATTTAATTATAATTTACTCTCATCGCTCCCGTAATTTCTCTATAGAGATAACGAATTTATAAATTAATAATTAATTCATATATAATAATATTATATAGATTTATAAGAATAAAATCTCTAAATCTATCTATTATTTATATAGATAATAAATAATAATAAAAATATATAAAGAGATTCAAAATTTATAATATAAAAAGTAAATATTAAAATAAGTCTATATTATAAATATAACTAATATATTAACGAGTAATATAAATTTTTTAAATAAAGTAATCTTAAAATTATTTAAATAATAATAATTATAATTAATATAAATTTAATAAACTCTATAAATTATTTTAATATAAACTTCGAAATAAATAAATAAATAATTAGAGTAAATAATTAATAGAAATAAAATATATTATATTTATATATATTTAAATTATAAAAGATATTAATATTATAGTATATTTAACGAATATATAATTATATATATAATTAATAAATTTTATAACTTTATTATATATTCTTTATTAAGCCTTACCGCCCCCGTAATCTCCTTACGGAGATGGCGACCCTCTAGTAACTAGCAGCAAACCTTGATATATAATCAACCAGTCGTTCCTCCCATACCGACGCGATAGACTTCTGCAATTGGACCTGGTGCTAAACATGCCCAATGCTGAATCCAGCGGCAGGCTAAGAGTGGCGAGTCGGGCATTGCCATCCGCGTCATGGTGGATCACCTTTGCGGGTGACGTCCAAGCATTCTTTCGCGCCGTCCCTAGATTCTTCCAGACCAAAAATCGTTTTTAAGAGTTTATTATTTTATCGCGTCTACGCGAGTCCTACCAAAGTCCAATAGTAGTGACACTTCAAGATTCGCGCACGCCACACACAGATTGGAGCAACGATGCATTGACAATGGCCGTGATGGACCCTAAAGCAGGCTTGCCCGAGTGAGATGGCCCGAACCCAATCAGGAGATCTCAGGCGGGGGCGAGCAATCGCAGCGTGACAACAAAGCTCCCGGGGTGCGGCGAAATATCTCTCATCTTGCGTATTTGATATAGACTTGTCTCAAGTCTATGCTTTGAAACTGTTCTTTCTCACAAGTACCCTGATCCAATCGCCGTGGTTCAGACTTTGCTTCACTTTCTTGCGTTTGAGGCGACTACGATCAAATAAAACCCCATCGTTTTCCCTGTGATACGAAATATCTCACGATACTTGTCTGAAAAATCTCCTTATCTGTTACTTCTATAAAATCCCAGTCTCACAGTCGCATTGAGCGGCCATCCAGTGTCGATCTACAGCGCGCAAGCCATAACCACGCAGCATACGTTTGACGAAGCACCATTTGCTATAGCATACAGAAGCCACGTCAGTACGCAAAATGGCAGGACTAATACAAACAATCGCAGTTGTGGACAAGTCCGGAAAAGCAGTCAGCACAGTTAGTGAGCCCCACAATCATTGCCTGCCAGACCATGTGGCTAACCAAAATCCAACAGAGTAAACAACTCGTCTCCATCTACAAAGAAGCTAAAGCAGCCTACCGCGAGCGAAAAGCCGAAGTAGTCGCAGGCCGACACTACGACCTAGAAGATAGACACCCACGCAAAACCCTCAAAGGAGTCCCACTCGACGATAATCGCTCTGCAACCTCCCGCACACACTCCCGATCGCATCATGGCAGTCACAGGCCCTCTTTAGAGCGCCGCTCCACCAGCGGCTCAGTCAGAAGAAGCGACGCAGGCTCCATATACCCATCCTCACAAAATCGCTTTTCGGGCGAAATACGCTCTCCACGATCCCCCAGCTTTAAGCCAGAAGCGCTTACACGAAGACACTCCGGCCTCGGCAACGACTACGATCTTCCCAGACCAGGAGCTCTGCAGAAAAGAGCCATGACTTCGCCGCTCGCGCCCTCCCACCATGAACAAATAGACATGGACCTCGCCTACGGACCCATCCCACCACCACTTCCTCTAGTCCGCCAAGGCGAAGTAGCAGAGATGAAAAGCCTTGTGCAGACTGTCAAACGGATTCTCGAAGAAGCAGACTGCCTCCAATACTCCGCTTCCGCCATAATCACCTCCCTCCAGAAGAACCCCGACGCCATGGCCGCCGTGGCCCTCACCCTAGCGGAAATCAGTAACATCGCCAGAAAGATGGCACCAGGTGCGCTAACGGCAATGAAGGGCAGCTCGCCAGCCGTGTTCGCTTTACTAGCAAGTCCGCAATTCCTGATTGCAGGCGGCGTAGCAGTTGGAGTGACTATCGTAGCATTTGGCGGGTTCAAAATCATTAAGAAGCTTCAGGCGAAACATGCTATGCAAGTCGAAGGCGTGGATGAGATGCTTGAAATCGGAGGTGATGTGGGTAGGATTGACAATTGGAGGAGGGGGATTGCGGAGGTGGAAGAGCAGAGTGTCGGTACGAGTGCCGAGGGGGAATTCATTACGCCGGCAGCGTTTGCGATGTCGAAGTTGAACCTGAATGAGGGGAGGACGAATGAGTTGAGGAGGAAGGGGGTGGGGAGTGGGAGTAGGAAGGCGAGCAGTGTTGGTAGCAGTAAGAGAGGGAGTGAGAGCGAGAGTGAGAAGGGTTCAAATGCGTTTCCGAAAGCTAGCTCGAGATCGAGCTCGAAGGCGAGTTCGAAGGGGATTGGAAAGAATGAAAAGAAAGAGAAGAAGGCTTCCAGGCCTTCTCCATTGAGGTTGATGCTTACGAGTGGACATGGATCCACTGCATCCTGAGGGCAATGAATAATGTCTAAGCGAGATATCCGGGTTGTAAGACCAATACACATATCATCCAATACTTCCAAGTCCCAACCACCTGCCCCAATCTAGGGCTTTTGCTCCTTCTTATCCTAATATTGACACATCTCACCATCTACAAAAACCAGTCCTACCACGCATGGCTATCCAAATTCCCGTCAAAAACACTCGCCCACCGTCTAGCCCATCAAGTACACGCCTTGCAGCTCTCCACATCTCAGACATATGCCCTCCAGGAGTCATCGCGCCTGTTGTCCAACTCTGCATACGCCCAGCCTCGCTCCTGAGCAAATGGCCGTGCGTAATTGATTTTGCACTGCAAAGACTCCACTATCTCCACGATCTCCATTGGTATCGGCCGGCGCAATTGGTGTGGGAGGAGAGTATAAGGCCGGATCAGCTGGAATTCGACCTCGGGCTGGCCTGCGCGGGGGAGTTGTTGGCGATGCGTGGTGAAACTGTGGCCGAGGTATATCTTGTCGAAGGCATAGTCGGCGATGTCCAGTATGACTTCTGGGGGAGGTTGAGAAGGATTGTTCTTGCCATTGTCTGGCTAAGCTATTGAAGGGCAAGTAAGTCAATGGTTCTAAGTCTTGGGAAGGAGAGTGGTGAAAATTATAAAGTTTTGATGCCTTTTTCAATGGATGTCTTGAATTTTCATTGTTGCTTGAACCTCAGTATATGAATTAAATAAGCGCAGCCAGACTTCGGTTTACATACTCAAGATATGATTCACGAGGTAGGAAAAGGCGAAGCAAGTATGACTTTTCCCTGCTCCAATTTCTTTGGCGCCCTTTCCGAATAATCCCTGGATATTAAAACTAGATATCTTTTAAAGAGGGATTGATCTCCTCGATTTTCCTTGCAGCGAGTGGACAAATTCTGCAAAACCCTTCACGCCACTTCTGTTGTACCGAGCTTTGCCATGGATTTTATGGAAGAGAGATCGCGGCATGGTCTGCCCATGGTACACCCCATGACATGATGAAAGTAATGCAGTGGGACAAGCAATCAGCTAATTGTGATGTCGGCTACATTCTAGACGTGGCCGCTCGTCTCACTAACATCACAAGATGCACCATTCACCTCCTAACATCTCACAGGACAACTCAGATCTGCAAGACTTTGCACAAGCTACTCAAGAGTCCGCAACGAAAGGCCACCCTTCTGACCATGAATTGGTAAAATTGCACTATGGGCTCCTCGCTGAAGACATAGAGCTGTAGTGAGTGGATCATGAAAGCAGCGACGGGGAGGGACTCGGTTGCGGAACTCGAAGACTTATATGGGTATGATGCAAGGCTAACATCTGCCACGCTGGAGCCACTTCAGGGTCTTTGGCCGCCTGTAGATTCTTAAGGAGAAAGCGAGCAAGAAGGAGATGGGAAGTACCTGAAATGGGAGCCTGGTTGTTATGCGGATAACGAGTGGCTTGCTGAACGTAGGGATGGAAGGCTGTCTTGAGAGTGAGACGTATTAGACAGAGAGCTCGAGGTAGATTTTATATAATACTTCAGAACCTATCTCTATCTACTTGGCCTTAGTGGTTCCGCTCACTAGATGCCAGGTAATTTGCTTCTTTAGCTTTGGCTAAACTCTGGCGACTTCCAAAAGTCGATTTGGGGGAAGCGGTGTCGAAATTACCAACCTCGCAATAATCAAGATGATTCAGTAACGATCAGGCTTCCGCTAAGATAGTCTACTGTAAAGTTGTAAAGCATAATTCGATCTATATTTTCATGAGCGGGCTTAACTCTATTAAACTAATCGTCATTGATCTAGAGATGGTTGAAGTTGGGGGTCAATTCTTCAACGGCTGGTCCAGGATATTCAATGATGGATCCATAAGATGAGCACCCCCGAAAAGGCTTGTTCCAGATGGATCTTTCTAATAAGAACAGGACAAGATCTTGCTTTCAGGACATCCTAGGGAGTCGAGGGAGTCCTGGAATCTTGGCGTCACCTGACACCGCGTGAAATGCCCCACGTCGTTCGCCACCATACATCCCACCATCTCTTCCCTATCAAACCCACTCAAAATCTTGGAGCTCCTCTCCGGAGCTCGACCACTGAGCCAACATGCCCATAGGTATACAACGACTCAACGCACCCAAACCCCAACCTTCCTCCCAAATAATCTTCATCAAACCCCTCCCCGGCCCCACTCAAAAATACGCCCAAGACTTCCTCGAGCGCATTGCCGCAATCTGCCATCCCACAATGCGCGCAAACCACCTCTCAATCATGACGCTCGAAGAACACGAGCCGAACCCTGAATTCATAGGTCGCAACTTCAACGCTGGGGAAATAATACAGCTCGTGTTGAAAGCACCGTATAGTGGGCATTGGTTGAGTTTCCGGAGCGTGCAGATGGTTATGATGCATGAGCTGGCGCATTGTAAGCAGATGAATCATAGTGGTGCGTTTTGGAAGGTCTGTAATGGGTTTAAGGGGGAATTGAGGGAATTGTGGAACAAGAGTTACACCGGCGACGGGTTATGGGGAAGAGGGCTGACGTTGTTGAGTGGCGAGTATCATACTGGAGGCAATGTGGGGGATGAGGAGTTGCCGAGGAACCTTTGTGGGGGGACGTTTAGGACGTTCAAGAGGGGAAAGAGGAAGAGAGGGAGCGAGAGACCGAAGGAGACGTACGCTGAGCGGCAGCAGAGGAGGATTAAGAAGAGGTTTGGCGTTAATGGAGTTGCGCTAGGAGATGATGAAGACGCGAAGATAAAGCTTGAGAACGGCAAGAAGCCGAAGGGGAAGCCGAAGGTCGCTGGCAGTAAGAGGGGGAGGGAGCTCAGGGCTGCTGCTGCGTTGGCAAGGTTCGATCAGGCCAAAGATGAGGAGGTGAAGAGGGAAGCAGAAGAGATGTTTGGTGACAGCGAGACTGAGGACGACTCCGAAGATGTCGACCTGAAGACAGAAGCACTAGATCTTGATGGGTCGCAAATGAGAGATGGCCGGGGTCGAGGGATGGTGAGAGTGTGTGAGGACGAAGACCAAGATGACGTTCGAGTCAAGCAGGAGATGGAGGAGCTACATGTCCTAGACGATCCTGGGCCTCGCCCCCTACCAAAGAAGACGAGTAAGAGTCTCAACTATTTGATGAATGGATCGAATAGGCCTGCAGCTGATCACATTGGGACTTGCTCGGGACAGAGATCTGCGATTGAGGACTCAGGTGTTCCTGACCCAACCCTAGGATCTTCTGGTACTCGGCTACGAATGGAAGACATTCCCCTGTATGTTGAGCCTGACGAGGGTTCAACACTCGAGGAGAAGAGCGCCAAACCCGGCCAAGCAAAACCCACTAAAGCATCTTACGGCCGGACGCCTCCAGAGCCGATGCCAGCACATAGCCTTCCGGACCCTCCCAACGAACCTTCCCAACATACCCCAGAAAACGGATTGACCTGCCCAATCTGCTCCATGTCCAACGAGCCATCCTCCCTTCTCTGCATCGCATGCTCGCACGTCCTAGACACCAACAAAATCACCAAATACTGGCGCTGCCAGAGCGACACGTGCAAAGCAAGCCAGTACATCAACGCTGCTGACCATGGTCTTTGCGGCATCTGCGGTGCTCGGAAGAGTGGTGACGGGTCTTGAGAATATCGTATTGCATGACCTTGGGTCAAGAGGATGTTGCCGCTGGAGGATTTCTCGTGATGATGACTGACGATGATGAACTTGACATAATAATGCATGCACATCTTGCTGCCATCCTAGATACCAGCACCAGATACCAGTGCCAGATGCCCAGCTAGCCATCCACATAGGCTTTCCATACCTTGCTAGTAGCCATAGCAATCTAATAATCCCCCAAAACCGCCAACCTGCCCAAACTGTCCAGCTTCCGCTTCTTTTCTGCCATCTCCCAATCACGATTCACCTCATAATAAACCTCACCCTGCGCATTCCTCAACTTCCTTCGCTTGATCACCCTCTTCCCACCCACAAGCTTCTCCTCCGCCTATCGCAGATTCCTGAGTCAGCATTTCCTTTCTAACATGCGTATCCCTTTATAAGACCTGTTTCAGGATAGTGCGAGTAGACAAACTCCTGAATGTGGCTAATGATTCCAAAAAATTCTGTAGCAAAGGGGGAAGAAATTGCTTTGAGAAGACGTACCTCCCTCAAAGCCTTCTGTGCGAAGCGGCGCGCTAGTAGCATATTCCATAACGTTGAGTGTGTGCGTGCGAGGTTGAGGTAGGGGCATGTGTCGCCCTTGAACGTAAGCTTTCGTAAGTACGGGAATTGGGTTTTCCAGATTAGATAGTCGTCGAGGAAGTGGTCGGCGATGTTTAGGATGATGTCTTGGGGGAGGGTGTGGAGGGTTGATTTGGAGGATTCCATGATGTTTCGAACTTTGATAGTTGAATTCTCCGGAAAGGAACTTTTTTTATGATTTGTTGGAAGGTACTTTACAGTAAGGCGATGGGTAAAGTAAAGCGTGGGGAGCTTTTTGAAGGTTTCGCGGCAGCGCTTACATTTGATGGAACATGTCGGGTAGGGCTTCACTTCACAAGGCTACGAAACGCACGTGAGATTGAGCCACTTGATCAGATGACTCAGCCACAAGGGAAGCTGCAGAGAAGCGCGTATCTAATTGGTAAATACAGTCCGCCACGTGGTTCACCAGATATATCCTGATCTACATTATCCACTACTGTACAACAGTAGAAACCAAGCATCAAGGCTCCAAGCAAGACGTCGAAGTTCCACAGCTACTCACACCGATAGAAACAAACTTTTTAACAAACGGTGACTACCAATCCGAATATACTTGACCGCTAGCTATTGCAAAGCATTCTCTGACTTAACATTCACATTATCTTTTCACCTGAGCCAATTACGATAATGGACAATTTGTAGGAGCGCTTTTTCCTCCGTAGCCCTTCGTTCTTCAGAGTCAGAAACTGCAGATAATGCTGCTTTCCATAACATGCCTGAATTGAGCTCTGTGTGGACTGAAGGACTCGTGCGAGCAGGCTGTGGCTTTGGGGGAGTTGATGGGAGAGTGCATCACCGTCCAACAGAAGTACTGATCGCTCCACTATCGCGGGACCATTTCATGCTGGATGTCTAAGGTTTATCTGTAACAGTAGGATTCTTATTGTCGTCTAACGTTCTCGTACGATTTGCAAAGGGTGGCGGGCTGGCGACAGACGAAGAAAAGGCAGTATCGTTCAGTGCTGTGGGTTCCTCGGCGTCGGGAGGTGGGCTTGAAGACGGCAGAGGCTTTGCAGGGTCAGAAGATCCGGCCGCATCCACGTATGAGACTTGATACTCGTCGGCCATGATGACGAATGGAGAGTGCGCAATCTATGTTGTTGGGAGGATACAGAGTCGGTAATGACAGGAAGATACCAAGCAGCAAGTGTCAGCATCGTTGCCCGAGAACTAGCATTCGCGATAGCTCTGCTTGTTTCTCAGCTCGCTTGCACGTTGTGACAAGAGCGCATTGCAAGGTAAAGACCGAGGGATAGGGGAAACGCGCAAAATGAAGTCTGATAGGGCGGTCACCAATGTCAATTCGCAGCAAAAGAGCGGCTCAGCACAATGCACCTTAGCGTTAGTGCGCCACAACGCCGTCAGCACCTTGTGTTGACGAACAGAAGGCGACTATATGGAGGAGCGATGTTGATTTCTGATGGGCTGCGTTTGGCCGGAAAGCTAGAGCTTGGCGCCTTGGCACTACCTTAGCGTGCGAGGCTACCCTTTCATAGGACTGAATATCACAGTCGCAATTTCGTAGCTGTCATGACCAAGAGTTCCCAGTGCTGTGCATTTTCATGCAAGCGTCCATAGCCTTCCATGGGCATCACTAGAAGAGCGGTATATCCGAAATCACCGCATTGTCCCATCTCGTTTGCTCCAATAGGTCGCAATCAGAGATGCTTATTGTCAACGTTTTGGCAAAATCCACCCATGGAAAATGATTGAAAGAAGGAGGACGTAGAAGCCAACTTGTTGCCTGCTGTAATGGCTCTGAGCTACAAAGTATGACCTCCAGGTCGGATCCAGGCCTTGAGCTCGGAGAATTTTTCACCTAAAAAGCATCTTCCTGCCCTGTTGTGGCATCGGGTGGGATTGTTCTTCTCTCGGTGGTGTCTCAATTGGTACATTTGGTACAAAGAGAAATATCTAAGCCAATGCTGAATCCAATCATCACCCAAAAGCACATATATCATGGACATGCTCCACAACATTGCTTAACTCCACATTCTCTTATCATCATCATCATCGACATTCTTCTACCCCAGAATCAACCTCTCCAATTTCCGCTCTGCGATCCAACCGCTCAACCCTACACAAGGCCCCATACGTTTCCATGGCCATGCCCCAGAAGAGGGTAAAGTACAGCTTCAATGACTACAAATAAGGCGCGCAGCGTATCGTAGGCGATTGCTCGTTCTACCAGAGAAGTTTCCGCGGCAAGTATCGAATGTTGGAAGATCATTAATGTCATGGATTGGAGTACTGCAAAAAGAATCATGAGCGGAGTGCAGAGATTTTAAGCTATATGGGTATTTAGTGAATATGAAGGAAGATAGGAATCGGTGTGAGTAGAGTGAAAACAAAAGCTAAACGCATTCTACTTACACAAGCATAGGCTACGCAAATAGATAAGAATAAGACGAGATGGTCTAGGGTGCTCACTAATTCCTAATCTTGCTGCTTTGTCATATTTCGTGCTATTGCCAGGGCCTTCTTATGAGAAGGAAAAGCACTCCTTTGAAGAATTAGACTTTTGGCCATGGATGGACACATGATCTCTGCTATGAGGTTGGGTCGCGCGAGGTAATTGAGACTGTGGTTCACGGAGATTCAGAAACAAGAGGCTCAACAATTACAGGATCACAATATCGGACAGATATCTGACAATCATTCCCCAAATCCGAAGTCCCAGGCGTGAGGAAAATGCAACAAATCTAGCACCAGCTGTTGCTCTCCACTGTCCACAATCAAACCTGCTCGAACAAGACAGCCTAAGCACCAGACAGTCGGGCAGCAAGAAGACAATACATTCGGGGATTAGGAGCACCTAGAGATAGTAGATCTCGCTTGAAGACCGATCGCCTCGATTTGGAGACCCTGGAATTTGTGGCAGCACGTTTCAGATCAGCGTTGCGCCATCGCTCCTGCCCAAGAGGCAGATGAGGAGAGATCTGTCAATGTCTATGTTGTGATGCGCGTCCGCCCAGTAGCGCCCTCGCAGAGACGGCTGCACGAGGCAGGGATTCCAGCGACGTTCTAGTTTCGACCTACTGCAACTACATGAAGATGAGCACGTCTTTACCATATTATTCGGCAGGAGATTTCCTATGATGATACAAAATAACACGAGTGCCCACTTTGTGCTACCAAGATCCATGTGTCGCCGCCAATGTTACGCACACTTCCAGAGCCGCCGTAGACGACAATCTATTGCACACAACAGCAAATACTGCGAATCTAGGACCCGTGTTCCTAAGGCGTTGACTGGGCGGTTTTCTCTCTATCCACGATAATCGTGGTTCTGCGACTCTACACTCGGCTATGGATTACTCGCAATTTCGGCTGGGACCACATCACTATCACTCTCACTCAGGTACTTGAAAAACATTTTTCGGTAGGTTTTAAGGAAGTTCTGACATGCAGCTCCTAGACAATCACTGCAACGGGCAAAGGTTTCGTCCTCACAGGAGTTAGCTATGGCCTGGGACAGCACAGGCGTGACCTCTCAGTCGAATCGTACAGGAACTTTTTGAAGTCCAACTATCTCGATACAGCCCAGTTCTTCATTGCGCTTGCCCTCTGCAAGATCTTGTTATGCTTGTTCCTTCTACTACTGTCACAGTTCAATAAATTGAAGCACATACTGTATGGCTTGATTGGCTTTCCGGCTCCTACTCATTTGACGCTCTTCCTTCTGACCGTTCTCCAATGCAATCCTGTACATAAAGTCTGGGACCTTGGTGTGCTCCGGAAATTGCTTTTTCGAAAAGCTCGTGATGAATACTACGATTGTCCAAGGAGGTGAGCCTATGCTCTTCACTCTGCAAACCTCACAAAGAACAAGCTTCTAATCCACCGTTCACCCAGTCTTCTCCTTCCTTACAGATTTCATCTGCGCAGCCTTCCCCATCGTTCTCCTCCACAACCTCAACATCCGCAAGAAAGGCAAGATCGCACTATATTGTCTAATGGGCATAGGAATCATCACCGGCGCAATTGCCATCGCCAGAACTGCAACTGCCTACCAAGTCAAATCCGAAGACCTTTCATGGCTCGGTATCCCCAACGCCATGACGAGGATTTTTGAAGTCAACATTGGCAACAGTGCAGCCTGTTTGCCGATTCTCAGATCTTTCATTCGATATGTGCACGCAAAAGCTACAGGAATAGACCCAAAAGGCATACTACGTCGCAAGTCGATTGCACCCCAGCATTCAAGATGGTATACGACAGGATTCTGGAGCAGAAGACGAAGCAATTCGGTCTATGACGAAGAAGCAACATTCATATCCGTTACCGGCGGGCGTGGCGATGGCGCCGAGAGCTCTGCAGAATGTGGATACTTCATATAGCACTGAGCGCACTCTTGGTCTGCCACTGCAAGGAATACGAGTGGGTCACCAGAGTGATAATGGCATGCCTGATTTGCACGCCTGGCGTGCCAAGCGCGAAGAGGATGAGAGGAAATTGCGCAGAAAAGAGAGCGAAAGGAGTCTGCAGCCAGATTTAGGGCTGCCGTTAGATGTGAAGGGAATCATGCTCCGAACGAGTTAGATGTCGCAATCTGAACGGCGATAATAACATTGGATGTAATGAAGCACTTGCGAGAAATTCAAGGTCAACTTTGATCTCAGTCATTCTCGTTCTTTATTCTAATATACCCCCATCATCTCCTAATTTCATGTATTATGATATCGTTCTATGCGACTGAAAGAATCCATGACTAACCTTACACATATTTCTCTTTTCTGGCATAGTCCATATGGTCATCCAACCTACCCTGCAAGATCATCGCGCAGGAAGATGAGATACTTTGATTGAATAAACTTTCTAAGCCTAGCCGTTTCTGCTACAGGAAAGGGTAACAAGGCTTAATCAAACAATCCTCGAAGTAATAGAGACCAGCTTACTTACACGATCACAGGCTAAATTTGATTATATGGCCTTTTATTCTGGTCGCTGCCCAAGATCGAGTACGCTTTGACCTAACGACCCGAGTATCCGAGAATCAAATTGCTGTCCACGTCTTAGCACTATCACCGCCAACTACCCAGCGCTGGGAGACGTACCTCGGCAGCATGTCGACAACAGTACAGCCTTCCAGATCGAGATACCCCGCCCCAATGGAATTCGCGTGCATCAGCTCCCGTCGAAATCCAACGCTCAGTGGCATCGCGCACTTCTTGCAGGACTCGGATTTCTGAAATTTGTCGCGGAGGTTGCTGGTGTCCATTGTATCTTTGCAGCGCTCGCATTTGATCGTGACGCACAAAGAGACGAGGTCGAGGATCTCGATGCCGTAGAGTTCGAGGATTGGGAAGGAGAGGGAGATGCCACGCTCTGGACCGCTTGTTGAGGCTGCTTCTGGGACTGGGGTAAGGGGACGCCGCGGGCTTCGTTATCTGTGAATTCGTCGCCCGAGTCGTAGGAATCCGAGTAGTCGCTGTCACTCGAGGGGCCGTCTTTTTCACTGGAAGACCATTCTGGAGGCCGAGGGATGATTTTGATGTGGCTTCGATCGTCTTCCGCTGCTGCGTCGATCTTAGGCTCCACTGCGGATTCTTCAACTTGGATAGGCGCGAGATCCATTACGGTCTCTTCGACCGTAGGCTCTTGCACAACCATGGTAGCTAGGATATGCATGTTCTGTGCGAGATAATTGACGTGCCCTAGCAGCGTGCCTTCATCGCTCTCTTTGACTTTACGTTCAAAAGCCTTTTCTGTGACGATTGCGGCTTCTCGGCTTAAACCTTGAAGCTCGATTCTACAATGCTCCAAAGGGTAAAGTAAAGGCACAAGGAGCTTCACACTTTTGATGACTTGAAGTGGTACAGGCAAGTCTTGATGCTTCCGAGGCGTGATCGGAAGGGTATAGGCGATGCCATCCCGAGACTTGAAGAACAACGGTGTGCGTCCTGATCGGGCTTCGAGTTGTCGTGTCTCTGCTTCTCGGCGTCGTGAAGCGAGATGGCGCTGTTCAGGAGTATGTATCTCTGGAGGTTTGCTGGTCTTCGTACGATCTGGCAAAACAGTCCCCTTGGTTTCGGCGGCTTTTCTTGGCTCATCTTGCTCCCTCCCCCTCCCAGGAACAGAATTCGGAACTATCGTAACACCCTCACTCTCCTTCTCTGTAAGCAAACCCTCCAACTGCTTATCCAACTCCCTCATCAACCCCAACAACGTCCCGCCCGGCATTCCAGCCACCAACCCCGCAAACCCCCTCTCCACTCTACTCTGCCACTCCCTCCCCATCTCCTCGTTCTTCACCTTCAGCCTCAGCCTCCCTCCCCCTTCCTTCAGCTAGCTAACAGGCACATGCATCACACACTCCAAGCCCACTATCTCAAAAGGGAAATCCGGATCCGAAGGAACCATCTGAAATCCAAACACCCTTCCTCCATCCTCGGCTGTCTCGGTGGGAGAGAAACGCCGCTTCAATTGCTTGATTTGGAATTCCCTAGGCTCTTCAGCCTGGGCTTTAGGCACAGGCTTGCCGACCACCCTACTCCCATCTACAGGCGGTGGCGTATATCTCCTCGGCTCCGTCAAGCCTGTGACCTAGGGCGGCCCATCACTAGGGCCGGAGCCTTGTGATGGCCCGGAAGTAGTATCTTCAGGACCAGCCTTCCGTCCAGCCTTGGATCGAGGGCGGGGCCGAGGTCCATTGTTTTGGAGTTTTGAGGGGTCGTGGATGAAGGGGCACGCATCTCCGGCTCGACAACTTAGGTACAAGAATGTCAAATCATGAGACGGGTTCGTAGATAGTAGGTAAAGGCTACGCCGTAGCCTCGGTAGTAAGTGGAGAGTATCACAGTAAAAAGATCACGAGTACGAGAGAGCAAGTAGCACGTGCGGGTCTGTCAGGCCGACAGCTTCTTAAAGAGAGAGATCACAATCAAACGGTGGGCAAAACAAGCGAAAGGTTCCTACCGTTCTTAGTCCCGTAAAACCTACAGTAGCCCCTAGCTTTGTTGTTGTTCCGCAGCTGTAGCGACGGCTGTGGTGCCTGTGGCGTTGGCATATGGCCTCCTAGCGCGGTCCCATGGTCAGCGTGACCAGAGTCTGCCAGCGCATCATTTGAGTCCCACGTACCAACGGTGTCCTGACCATTTGTAGGCTCCATGATTAGTCGATGGAGGGTAGGGTTTTTGACACTCCGTAGCAGTGGTTGGGGTGCAGGTCGAAACGCGCGTGCTGTTTGACTTTGCAATCATTCTCCGAAGGGTAGTGATAATCAGCCATGGCGTCGGTCAGCTGAGATGCCTTCCTTCTCTGTATGGTACAGGCAAAATCCGTCGAGAGAAAAATGCGTCAAGTTCTTTTTCGCAGGTCACCTCAGGTCATGGGTTTAATGCGCTGTCTGTTCTCTCTACATGAATTTTCTACAGCTATCGCAGTGATGACTCAAGGCCAAAAAGGGATATGACTGTTGGCCAAAGGCTTGGGTCACATCAGCTCCTCGCAACATTGCAGTCACGAGTAAGCTCACGCTCAGTGAGCGTACAAACGGCGACTCTACCATCTTCCCCAGTCAAAGAAAAATCCAAATCATAAAACCCGTAGTCAATGTGCATCAGATCTGTTGCACCGACAACATCGGCCCAACCAATCCCCACAAGGAAGTTGTACCCTAATCAGCAACCCTAATCTCTAAAGTACTCGCTAACCCCCACCCTCCCCTCCAGACCAGGGGGCCACGCACCATCGCCAACTTAATGCACGCTCTGCACGTTGGGAAAGCATGATGATAGTGGGTGTGTAGGCCTCGTGCAAGATTGGAAAGTTTGTTGAGTGACAGCGCCTATACCGGCGCTTGGAAAAGCCCTCCCGGAACCTGTCCCCCTGCAGTGTGTAGTCAGATGTACAAATTTTCACCTATCAAACATGATTAATCTTGGGTGTCTAATTTGAAGGAAATGCTACCTGACCACCGATCATCGCTCCATGGTCTTTCTAGAACCTCAAGTCCGCGAAGACCAACCGAATATCAATCGGGAAAGACCGGTGGGGGTCGGCTTTGTTCTGTGGGTCAATATTGGCCTCGTAATCAATCAATTGGAACAGAGTAGTAGGCAGAAATCATGCTTTTCTACATCGAGTACTGCAGGAAAGTATGAATTCAGAGACGAGAAAGGGAAATTTTCGTTGAGCTGGTGGTGTGGTGGTCGTCTACATCGAGCGCATGCTTGGTGACCCTGCAGAAATCTAATGAAGTAATAAACGAAAACAGAAAGTTTATGGTGCCCTGTTCAAGAGGAAGAGATAAGAAATGATTCTAATGATGTGTTCAAGATGTTTTTGTATTTCTGCGTTCAATATCCATCTACCTATTCAGCAGCCGTGGCATCCACAAGCTTCACAAGAACTCTAACGGCATCGCGGCTTATTCAGCCTCTTCGTATTCTGGAAGAATTTTCTTTTTTGGCTAACTTTTCTCTGTTGCTTTTGCAAGCATCCATCCCTGAGCCGAATGTAAGCCGTAGTAGGTAAGGTAGTCATTAGAACAGATCGCCAACCGCCTCCTCATCCTCTGCGTGGCGATCGATAATTGTTGAATGTATTGTTGTATGTACTGAATAAAATGCAGCGACATTGCTATGCACGATGGCAAAGCAGTTAGGTATCATGCGAATCGAAAATTTTTGCCCCCACTCCCTGGTGAACTCCATGCATGCGTGGATGTAATGTTGCTTCGAATGATGATGAATAATGCCTCAGCGCCTTGCTGTATGATGTTTGGCCTCCCAAGTATCGCTATATGAGCAAGATGCATGTAAGAGAGTCGTAATGTATTAGTAGTATGGTAGAAGGTATGATGTAGGCGGTTGCAGTGTCGGGTGATTGGGTGTACGCGTAGAGGGCATGTTGTAGTAGACTACCAGCCCGCCTGGTGGTACTCTCCCAGTCCCCTAGAGAAGTAGTCGTTCAAGTTTGAACGTTCCTGCGCGGTCGCTTCCGGATAGTCTTTTAGATTGGTGAGATTGTGCGCTGTGTGTCTCCTCTTCATGACAGCATTGACTGTCGACTTCTTCTGCTGGCGTTCCCAGAGAACACCTTTCCGAAGTGACCCAGGCAATTCCGTCGCCAACATTTCACGGCGTGTAGTGCGTGGTGAGAGAGCCATTGGGAAATTGTTCACCTCAGTCATGACAATAGGCTTCGATAGTGACATATGAGGGCCAAGCAGGGCGAGATTCTGCTCCTCTGGAGATGCTCCCACAGAGGGACCGTTGGGTGTCGAAGTCCTCGGTCGTCTCAGGGCGGGTGTTGATTTGGAAGCCATGTTTACAAAAGCAGCAGCTCTGTCAGATTGGTTCATCAGGTCAGTGAGGAGAGACCGTCGAGAAACCAGGTTCGGCTTTGAGTCAACCCGCTGGAACGTTGGTGTGGCTGATGTCGCAGCATCACCATTCTCGGAAGCATCGTCCTCCCATTCCTCGTCCTCGTCACCCTCTTCTGAATCTTCCTCGATGGCATCATCATCCTCATCATCTTCTTCGTCTGAAGATTCGAAGACCTCTTCATCCTCATGTGACTTATTGTTCAGAGTGCGCGACTCGATTTCGTCTTTGAACGACAATTGTTTCTTGTTGATTTGAGGACGCTGGAGCCCGGCAGTCAGCGAGCTCTGCTTTGTTTGGGATGACATTCGTCCCTCCAGAGAGCTGCCCTCCTCTCCCGAGGAGCCAGATGAGCCTCCAAGCAAGAACATGCCGCTCTTTTGTGATTCCTTGGTTCGGCTGGGAAGGGCAGTGTTCGTTGGGATTGGAGTCGGGGCAAGATGCGCATTTGACCAGTAGGATGATGAGATTTGGTTTGGTGAGAAGCCACGCACGATGCTGTGGGAGGCGGAGAACTCGGCGCTGGTGTCGGAGCCGACCGTCTGTGTAGTACTGTGATCGCTTCCAGGACTACTCATGGGTGCAGTAGAGGATGAGGAGTCTGAAGAGCGGAATGGTGCGTTCATGGAGGGTGATGTTGGTCGTGGTGTAATGTCAGTGGATGGCAACACTGCTGGAATAGCATTGGCGATGGTCGATGAAAGACGCTCGATGTGTTGTTTGTCTTGGATAGACACCACCATCTTCTCGAGGTCCAATGAGGTTATGTGCCTCTCTTTCCCTCGGCTTGCTGCGATGGTATTTTGCGGACTTCGTGATAGGGAGGTTTTGGCAATGTCTCGCGGCGCTGTGGGAGTATGCTCGGGCTCTTCCGATGTATCAGAGTCAATGGAGGCTAGCGAGTCGACGCTGGAGGAAAGCTCAGGGACATCCTTCTCCTTTAGTCTTGTCCTCACGATGTCAATCTCTGGTGTAGTCGCAAGTCGTGGCTGGGTTTCGCAGCAGAGTGTCTCTCGACTCCATATTCGCCAGCTCATGTTTTCTAATCTTCGACCATCCTCTACTGTGTCTGCGCATTTTGAAAAGACTGCGTGTTGACTTAGTACAAGATGAGGCACTGCGACGACAGCGCTCTGAACCTACCAGTCCACATGCCAAACAGGTTCTCGACATTCCTAGTATCAACATTGCGCATCTTTGTCGAGTCGACGGACAGCATTGGTATTTCTAGCCTGACCGGCATTGTGTATGAGGAGGTACGCTGAGCGCTAGAAGAGGTGGAGGTGTTCAGGATAGATTTATTGCGGTGAGAATTCGGGTCGGAGGGTGAGATTTCGTCAGGCACCGCCAATTCCGGGGTACGGCACTTGTTCCTTCTAGAAGGTGTGGAAGGCTCTCGTCACTTTCAAAAAGTGGAGTGCGCAAGAAGTGTCTGACGACTCTGATCAGGATTAATAAATGTAAAGGCCGTGAAGTGAATGTGTAACGAACGTGTTATGGCATCAGGCTGAGTTGCGAGGAGAAGTGGGCGAGTCAGTGGAGTCGTCTAGAAGCGCGTTGAGTGGCGTCGATCCAGCGCATTTCATGCAAGGTAAGGCAACTTTAGTGATTCTAGAGTAAGGTGTATTGCTTGAAATATGGAGTCTTTGCTGCAACCAGAGACTGACTGCATGCATAAGTCAGCGTAAGTCAACGCAAATGTGTAGAAAGACGAGAACGGGGGTCAACGGCGACATCATATACCTTTCTGAGACGTTTCTTTGTGATGGGCAAAGAATTTGTTCCTCTTTGCGGTCAAAACCAAGTAACCGAGGGACGCGGGATTTCTAGGGGAGGAGATTCGAGGATTTGGTACCCGACAGACACAAATTACTTTAGACTAGGCCCGGGGAACAGGAAAGGGACTCCTGGGCGGCAAGGCTTAATGTTTCCTTTAGACATTCAGAACTAAAGCATCTGCTATTAGAGAAATGTGACGAGATGGCAAAAACTCTAACTCTGTACCCCTATTGCGATAGGTAAGGCTCGAATAACGGTCCCAACGCCGGAACCATCAAGCCGAATGTTTAGATTGACAAAGGGTCAACAGCAATGGTCTCTATAGAAGTCACTCATCACCAGGAGTACCATTGAACGGTACAATATCAATCTATCCCATCCCACCGCTCTTCTCCGAATCTTTAGTCAACCTTCCTAAAAGGGCTTCCTAGAAGGACAGGCAAACACGAAAAGCGATAAATCGATGGAATAGGCACTATCAGTCGATTCCTGCAGGATGCCGCTTCCCCAGATGTAATGGCCGATGAGAAACCCCACACTTGCGAAGAGATGTGCCTTCGATCCCGGCTCTCCCACGCGACGGCACTTCTGACAAGCCCTGCCAGCGCCACCAACAACTTTTGCATTGAAAGAGAGCCCCTTCGCCAATCAGCCTACCACTGGGTCTCATTACCCATATTGCTACTGTTCAATGTAGAAATGTGATACTGGGAACAGCACTGATCTCCTTCCAACATATTGCTCAAATTCCAGTCTTTCTGATGTATGATTGATTGTCCAAGGGTCCCGCCCATGCTAGATGGCCGAATGCAGCTTGCGCGCGGAGACGTGTATCTATTTTGTACTACTACCACTCACCGCTCAGATGTCGTCTTTTAGACCATCCCTGACTATCGATAGTAAAGTGAATCATGCTCTTCCCTTCCAAAAGAACACCAACGATAGGCGACAACTACTACATTTCGGTGTCTGGGCTTTCCTCATTTCGTCTCCTAGTCCATTTCCATTCGGGCATGAATCAACGAGAAAAATTACCACTCACCCAATGAATTCAAAACCGACGTTGTCAATGTCAGGCTGCTATTGCTTTAGTCGAGGGCTGAGTACCTGATGACCACTTGTCGCTTATGCGCATGAAGTTGGTCGACCAGCGCATCATCGTGGCGCGCATAGAATCAAAGCTCACATGACTCTCGCCAAACCTGGGGTGATTGACCACAGCCTTCGCCAAGCCCTCGAACAATCTTCGCCATCAGCATGCACAAAGGATTACTGTTACATTTTCAGAGTATGCTGATGATCAAGGCAACAATTAACTTGAGCTATTTCTTGCGGTCATGAGGTGCGCAGGATTGATGCGCCGTCAGCTCAAAGGAATGAAGCAGCTCGTGCTTTTGATTCTCGTGCCATGAGAGCCCTTTTCGCCATGACCATGACCTTGCCAACGCTAGATCACGGTAATCAAACCCTGGGAAATTCATTGACTTTTTATCTACTTCGGGTCTCGTGGTCCTTTCAAATCTCTAAATTCATTTTGACATTTTGGAATTTTGACATTTTGCTTTCGCACTTACCCCTCAGGCTGAATCCAGTGACAAGGTCACGCTTCCCGAGTTCAAACAAGGCAAATCCGGGGAACCGGCTTGCTTACTCCACAGCGTTCCGCTGATGGCCTGAACCCAGGGGAGACAATACGAAATCTCCAGCCATGACGGCTGCTCGATCCTGACTCTATGAGTCTCATCAAACAAACCTCTATGCGCACGACTCGGCTTACTTGCCCTGACCGCCGGTACAAAAGTCGCGTTGCAATGGTTAACGGAGCGCTCCTCCGGAACCAGCGCCGATCAGCCCCGTTGCAAGGTGCGAGCCTCGTTTCGTAGTGGTCAGAAGACCTATCCTAACGATGATCCTAAGCCTTATTTCCCAAATTCCCGCCCGTTGCCGAATAGGATTCAGGAATGGATGGAGAGTTACATGGCCGTCATCTTGAGCCGTTCGTTTCATGGAGAAGATGGGAAAAGTCTGTTTCATGCGGAGCCATTTAACGCGACGACAGGACAACGCACGCAGTCGCTCAGAGCAGAGAAGCTAAAATCATTACAGGTATCGCCTCCAAAATCATTATCGATATTGGCAATGTCTTTGGTTTGTTTAGTGTACTATAACTATATTGTGTAAACTGACACGAACTCGCGAATCGCGAATCACTGCACTGATCTCCCGATCACCGGGACACCCTCGATCCCAACGTTCTGGGCCCCTCCACGTGCTGCCAAGTACGCCAAGTGCTGCACCCCCACGCTGCAAGGTTTAAAGTAATTGCTGATCGGATCTAATTGGATCTAATTCGGGGAACCCCCGCACGACCACCCCACCACACCACGACGGGGGTTTGGATGGATTGGGGATGCTCACTTGAACCGAGACGTAACATTGAACGGAGTTATTGACCAGATCGATCATTGATTTTTCGAAGATCATTTCTACTGATGGAATTGCGCCGGTGTCGCACTGCTACTTGTTGATCGTTGTAGGTTTGCCATCCCCACGAAACAATTCCCATACCCACAGCCTTAGGAACGTGATCACCTGTCACCCCACAAGGCAGAATATTCTCCGAAGCCCTTCAACGGATCTCGCGTACCTGAGTACCAATCCCCAGGGGCCGGAACGCACAATGATCCGTCAACATAAGAGCGATACATAACTGGTACTTGATGACCACGATGTAAGTAAATGTCTCCGAATTATGTGGAAATGATTAGAGAAGTAAATTGGTGTCATCAATCATCAAATGCATCTATAAGCGATGTGAAAATGATCGTGGCTTGCTCCACCCACACTCCCGGCCAAGATTAGAATTAGGAGCTGACAGCCGGCATGGTGGCGCAAGCCACAGGAATCAGGGGGACGTTGATGGGCGTCATAAAGCAATATTCAGGGATGGGGTCTAGAATTGGGGGCAATTGTTTTGGGTCGAGGGAGTGCGTTATTCAATATGTGTATATGCGAGATGATGATATTCATGACTGCTAGCACGACGCCAGTCAATCGTTGCTTTCTCCGCTCAGGATGTGTATTGCAACAATTTCTCCTTTGCAAAGTCGAGCAGAATACACTGAAATCACTGTCTCTTGATTCCGTAGGATTCAAATTTGGTATTGATTGCTTGCTTGCACTCGTAGGGCTGAAAGATCCCGGCTCGGTTCTCGGACCGCGGGTTCTAGGGCGCCATTTCGGGGGTCCACGAGTGGGAGTTTAGACAGTTAGGGGGTGACCCCTTCTATCGCTTCCGGGCTCCGAGCTTCATCTTACTACTTCACACACACACACACACCAAAAAAACCCCTTTCACAACGAACAGAGAATCCCATTTCATACGACTCCAACCTACAAATACCCCATCACCAGCATACTAAAATCCTTACATTCCCATCCCTTAGCACCCAAGGAGCCTTCTCCTCCCATGAATCCCCAATCACGCATACACATGCAGCAAATGCCGCAAGAAGTCTCAAGTGACAGCTAGCGACGTAATACACTTCGCATGTGCGCTGCACCACGAAAACCATGTTCATCCATGTCACTTCATATTGCATCGTTCGTTCTTTATTTTTCCCCATTTGCTTCTTGATTCTTGCTTTATATTCAGCTAGCCCGGTTGCAACACGGGAGCAGCTTCGATTTTATAACCCAAGAGCGTCGAGAGCCGAATGGATGGAGGTTCGGTACATGTACGATGTTCTCATTCTTGTTGCTGGAGTGAGTAAGTGCGATCATGGGACAGTGTTGATCAGTAGACATCTAGATTTTTTTGAATACAACTTTTGACTGGAGGCTCTTGGAAACAGACGTCCTGTGCACCATTCTGGCTATCTCAAGTACCGCTTTGCCAGAATCAGCTTGAAAGGACTTGCAGATATTTTTCCGACGGACGCATATATCATAGCTTCCTTATTGACGATGACTTCGGTCTACAGCTTCGAATGCTATCTATCCTCCTCAAGCCCAGCCAGTCTCTCAATCCATCGTCTCATCACAAGCAAGCTATGGAGCACATATCCACCTATTCCTCGCTCACAACGCGTCTAAGCCTTGCGCCTCTAGAACCAACCAGCCGACCATGCTTACCACTATCCCCCAAGATGAATCTAAGGTTCTGTCTCAAACGCTAGTATATCCTCTTCCTATTCTGCCATACCTCCTCCTTCTGTCCCGGCTCCGGAACGTCCTTCCCATGCCCAACAAGCACAGTCCTTACCCCAAACGCACAAGCCTTAGCGTATCCCACCAACTTGCTCAGCACCCTCTTAATACTAGCACCACTCCGTTTCCTAACCCGGAAGCAATAACAAAGCAGTACAGCCATCCCGATATTGAAGACAACATACGTAAACCCTAACCCATAATTCCTCCAGCGCGTATCCTAGCTTATCGCCACGCTCGCCAAAGACTGATCCCAGTCGACCAGTGGACAATATTCGCATTGCGTCGTCGCTGCGGCATTGAGGAGGGCGCCGCCAGGGTTGGTCGCGAGGTATTCACCACATGTTTGGCCAAAGGGGGGATCGAAGCGGGAGTATTCGTTTGTAGCGCAGACGACGGCGCGGTCGTGCATGCCAGTTGCCGCTATACCGTCTACTAGACAAGTGAGCGGCGAGACTTTGTACATGAAGATCCAGAAGCCTGGGAGAGCTTGGGGTGGTTGCACGACGCCTAGATTGTAAGGTTAGCTGGGTGGAGCGGGTGGGGTTGCACGAGGTGTACCGTTGAAGGTCAGTGAGAGAGTGAACATGAGTGTTGGGATGTTGCCTGCTATCTCGGCGTCGGGAAGAGCTGCTGTGAGCATGTGGGTGAACGTCGAGGCGAAAACGAGAAATTGCATGCTGAAAAGGAGTATCAGTCCGTGGCGCTCTGATGATTGAATGTTGCCATAGATCGAATAGTAGTAACAGGCCTGACGAAAACTTTCGCGTCAGCTTTTCTCTTTGAAGCGCTCTTTGGGGGTCGCAGGACGTTTCCCATGAGTAGGGACAAGTAATCTTCCATCACATGATTCCTAGACAAGGCTCACACGCAACCCAGGAGATAAGACAGATCGGAACATGCACTAACGTAGGCTAGTATCTCTAACAGTATTTGCCACGGGATCTCGACGAACATTTTCGCAATGATGCAGGCTTTCCAGCTGTACGCCTTGCTTAGTCGTTCGCGGACCTTGTAGAGGTCTCTTTGCAGGATAAAGCGAGGTATTATTTGCTGTACCAGTGTTGACAAGATGGCCGTCAACATGAAGACGCTGAAGATTTCATCCTGTAGGCCTTATTGCCATGAATTCTGTTTGTAGAACGAGAAACCGATAAATAGGGCAGACGCGAATCCTAGCATCAATTTGCCCCAAATGTGTGATGGAGTCCGGTAGTATCTGCTTGAAATCAGCCGCTGCGATGCCGTTTCAACGCGATCCAAGGGGTGAGTAGACTCGGAGTTGTCGCTGACTGATGAAAAGCGAGAGTAGTAACATATCGCAGTTGCGTGAGGGAAGGCACTGCGAACTCTTGCTGGGCTTGCTTGCTTTCGCCTCCGCCGACTTCTCCATGAAATTTTTCCGGGTGAATGTTGTCCAGCTTCGCCTGAACTCCCACAGATTCTTTGAAATCCTTCCAGATATCGTGCCAGTCTTGCTTTGCTTTCTACTTGCGCCGGCACCAACTATCTCCAACATATATTCAGTAGGATTTTCAGCTTCGCCACCAAGTCTAGCTCCATTTTTCTCGAAATAATCCAGTGACGTTTGAGAATTGTGCCCAATATCCCCGAAATAGACTGTTCTCCCACCTTTGACAAGAAACAAAAGTCGGTCAAATTTTTGAAATAAAATGCTGCTTAGTTCATGGATGGTCGAGAGAGAACGGCTCGTCCATGGTCGGCAAGTTTTACGTAGAAATGCGATGATAGCCCACGACGATTGACTATCCAGGCCTGATATGGGCTCGTCGAGGAAGAGAAGGAGGACTGGTTTGGCAGCAAGTTCCACTCCAATTGTCAGCAATTTATGCTACAAAGGCCAGATTTGTTAGCTTTACTTTTTCAACAACGAGTATGAGTGCGAACCACATTTTGGGAGGCCTTGTTGTTCATAAAACGTGTCTTGCTGCACAAGCATAGAGCATGGACGAGATACTTACTTGTTCAACGTTCAAGCCTTCGCCAGGAACGCCAACAACGGCTTCGGCGAAGTCGCGCATGTTCAACATATCAACGACTTCTTCGACGATTTCGTGCTTTTCAGCTTTGGAGACTGATTAGGCTGTCAAAGCAAGGCACTGAATCGTAAGGCTTCGCGCACAGTTGTGGTTTCGAAATGCAAAGTCTAGCTATTGAACGTATCCAGACTTTCGCTGGAAGGATGAGTCTCGAGATTTCCCATTGACAAACATGTTCCCAGTAATGACACCGGTAGACGTACCTTCGATTGATTAGCAACGTGTTTTGGATTTCGATGTGGGCGCTATCTCAGTTTTGTTCCACTTACGTTGGGCTAGAGCATCTAGGAACGTTGTTCTACGCGCACCAGAGACTCCCATCAAATATGGAAGAGTTCCAGGCTTTACCCATCCAGATACATGGTCAAGTAACCGGCGAGGTTCACCTTTGATCGTGATATCGTAAATGACATCTCGCCAAGTGAAAACATCTTTCTGCAGCGGTATAGCTTTGATCTCTTGTCCTTGTTTTTCTCCTGTTTTTCACTGGAATCGGGGTGTGTCTGTTTCTCAAAGCTAGACTCTTCGTCATGCTTGGCCGCTTTTTCCGAGATGTACTTCGGCACATGACCACGTCGGAACACCAGTGCTTCGGCAGAGGATGAAGTCGCGGAGATCATCTCCCGTTGCTATGAGATAGACAAACAGGAAGAAAGTTTGGAAAGCGAACAAAAAGCCAGTATTCCTTAGCATTTGGGGCTAACGCTCATGCAAAGATTCATACCGCGATATTGCCATACATGAGCGTAGCTATACTGGTAGCTTGACTCTACCCAGGCATCTCCGGACAGGTCTGTTTCGCCGGCAACTGCTCCAGCGATAGAACAGATGAAAGATGATCCTGACTGGAAATAGTGCAATTGGAACGAAGCTGGCGCTAGGAAATCGTCGACCATGGACCTCATTGACCAGGATTGCTTCGAAGGCATACGCAATTGGATTGATCCATAACATCCTGCTTGGAGTCAGTATTACTACTTCCAGGTAAGAAGCCGAGTTTCAAGACGTGTTCAAGCTAGGACACCAAGCAGGAAACTCATTTGGTAAAAAGGAGCCGAACAGATGCTCCCAAAACATGTCTTGCCAAAGTTAAAATGCACAGGCACGGATATAGGTACCACTTCATCCACGGGTACTCATACAGGCGTGGTAAGGTGAAACCGGTATAGATCACAATTGCTAGGACTACACCCCCCGCGAACGCTGTTGCCTGTGATAATGTCATGGTCAATGCCGCCAGCGATCGAAAGATAGAGGGCATCGTCAGAGTCGTCACGAAAAGGAACAAGGAGAAACATGGAGAATTGGCTTGGTTCTGTCCGCAATCCTGCGAGGAAGTAGAGGATTATGTTGAAGCATATCGAGATCAGGAGCTTGACAGGAACGTCAGATACAACCGCCGCCATTGCTTCGGTCCAAGGGTGGTAGAAGGCGTATCTGACGTACTTTCAGACAATTGGACGCTGACTATAGAGTACATTGATTTCGAATATTGAAATGAGAGCGTTCAGGAGGATGGCGAGAAAGAGTGTGGTACCTGTCTTATCTCAGCAAATTTTCTAGTAGACGCCTTTCATCAGACGTCTCTCCTTTACTGAAGAAAGAACCGGTCGTGTTGGGGGTCCCGTAGAAAACAGAGCCTACGACCAAAGCCATCACAATCTTTCCGATCAGTTCACTGTCAGCCGGATGTCGAACATGTTCAAGTGGGGATATTTTTTCAAATACATACCACAGTCGTGATAGTGCTGACTTATCATTGATCAGCCGCTGGTAAGCTCTCCTAACACACAGGCGTATCTGCATCCAGATATATGGCGACTTGGGCCGTAGATGCTGAGACTGCCTTTGATGTGCGCTTCTCTCATGCCACCTAAAGCTTGGTCTCCTACCTCAGCTTCGTGTTCTCGGATTCCTTGGAGGACGTTTGCATACTCCTGCCAATAGGCTTCAAACTCGTCGGGTGTGCGATAGACCTTCTTTTCGAATCCTTGGCGTGGCTTTAGTCTTGCACTTCGATATGATTGTAAGGGCTGTCAAGGGGGGCAAAAATATCGTTGCTCTGTAACATGCTTTCTACCTATCATAGCATTCCGAGTGCGGGAAATCCGTACGTACCGACGTAAGAAAGTCGCCAGTAGTTGGTCGTTAGGGACAAAACCAGCCCATCTCCTTGAAATATTGCTTAGCGACCCCAATGGGACCGAAGAAGATTTGCCTTCCTTCGTGCAAGATGATGGCCTTGTCAAAGATGTCAAAGATGGCTTGAGATGCTTGATAGATAGCAACTGCGTTACACGTTCCTGCAATTGTAACACGGAGTGACCTTGTAAACTCAAGTGCAGTAGCTGCGTCGAGACCTCGTGTGCTGTTATCCCAGCAGGCGATCGGGCTACCTGTGAGAACCATTTCAGCGATGCTGACTCGTTTGCGTCCGCCGCCGGAAACACCCCGGATGTACTCGTGGCCGACTTTTCAGAGATTCTCCCCAGCTGCCCGCCTCAAAACCTCCACCACCCAGTCCGGCATAATAACAAAAGGCGCATGCCCCGCCTGACACCTCTGCACCCTCTCAAAAGCAGCAGGACAAGTCTCCCTCGCATCCCTCGACTCCTCCATTTTCTCCACAGGCAACGCCACATCTTTTTCACAATTTACAAACATCGCAGGCGTATACGCCCAAGCCGTCCTCGTAAGTCTACTTCTCATCGCACCATAACTCATCGGCCGCATTTCCTTTGCCAATACAGCCACCAGAGCTGATTCATCGAGATCATTACCAAAGAGAAAAGCTGGCACTTCGGGTCTGAGCCTTACTGTCCCTGCTTCTAAGTCATAGTCCGCTAACATACCATCTCCTAGTATCTCATTCTCACCTATAACGCTGTGGCCTATTTGCAACGCCAAAGCGGTTTGATAGACGAGACGGAGTACCCCGCCCTTAACGCCTTTAGCTTCACGGTCCGATTTCAGCATTGATGGTAGGACAGCTTGTGTCCCTACGACGTCGCCGTGGGACCAGAGCATGGTGATAATGTCCTGACCGGCTGAGGTAAGCTTGTTGATGAGGGTTTGTAGGGCGGTGACGCCAGCGTCGAAGTTGGGGAAGCCGGGGGAGGCGCGGACGGAGGGGAGGGCGAGAAGGTGGGAGGTGAGGTTCAAAGCTGCGTAGAGAGCTGCTGGACTCCTAGGAATAATCTGTAACCTCGATGCTTGCGCGCCAAAAAGCAAAAAGAAAAACCCTATCTTCTAACAAGATCTTGCCTTATACAATTGGAGCAAGTCCATCCTGGACTTTTCCCATAAGCCAAGATTTTTCGCGATGACTGTTCTGTGGGGATTTATATGAGATCAGCGCTACCCTTTTTGAGACAATGCTTCCCAGCATTGCTGACACAGCAAGAAGCGACGGGGAATTGAATATCACGTAGTCATGACTACTCATCTTGTAAGATACCAACGAAGACTAGGATTGATGGGCAGATGGCGACTCTCTGTCATCAATTTCAGAGTGTCAATGAGTGAGGCTGTCCGGCGCACAGTCTTTATCTTGGCGCACAGCTATGGACCTTGTCATTGAGCTATTTCAATTCCGCTTAGCATGACAGTGCAAAAAAGATAGACGATACACAATGATGATTAGATTGCCTATCGGGCGGCAACTGGGACACCTTCTCAGTTCGTCATCCATTCAATAATCCTCATTATCTTCGTCGTCATCAATCTCATCCTCATACTCTTGTTCATCATCATCATCGTCATCGTCCTCTGGAGGCCAATCTTCCCCCTTTCTTTTCGCGGCAAGCATAGAATCCCACTCATCTCTCGTAAAAGCGGGCTTGCAGTACTCCAGTATCACGTTATACTTAGTCACTGCTTGCACGGCTTGCTCCACATAATCCCATGGCCAAAGCGCGTTCTCGAACTCGTCCGGAGCACCCCATAGTATATTACTGGGGTTGAAATCAATGAAGATCGTCTCCAGCTTGCTGGCCGTTGTTTTTCCCGACGGCTTGAGAAGGGCAACTAATTCCTCGAGCCAGCGGACTTGGGCTGCAGCGAAGTCTCTCGCAGCAGGAGATTCCTGATACGGGTCTCCAGTGCCGAAATCTATGCGAAAGTGACGCAATGAAGGAGCTGCCAGTCTTTTGGATACTGCGTGTGGCGTTTGGCTACGGAGATTGTGTTGTGATATTTGCAGTTTTCGAAGGTGTGAAAATTTGGTGAAATTGGGAATACCGTCTATCGGCCCACTGGGAAATCTGGAAAGTTGAATGTGCTGTAACGAATCGCGGTGTACATTCAAGATCTCTTGAAGAGCGTCGACCGTGTATTGCTCTGTACAAGTCTTGTAGATGATTTGGCACATGGAAAGGCTCAGAAGATGTGCAGGCCATTGCATAAGATTTTTGATGTCGCGCGGCGAAGCACATGGATCAGATAATTCTAGTGTGCTTAGATTGCCCTGACGAGTAGGAGGAAGTGCAGCCTCCCCTAATCTGCCATGAGTAGACTGGGCAGGGATTTCCTGTGAATTCCACGGTTCCCCATAATTCTCATCTGCACCTAGTCCATAGCGACGTAACTCCAGTTTCCTGAGCCTTGGTAGGTCAAAATGTGCTAGCACCACGGGTAAGGAAGGACCTCGCTCAAAACCTGTGAGCCCTAGAGACCTGGCACATTCCGAGTCAGCATCACTGCTTCAAGCCGAAACTTTGGGTAAGAAGACATGTCTCGGGAGTGGTTCTGATGCATGAACACACGAGCTCGCTCCGAAACTATGCCTTGAGACTCCAGAAAGGGTAATCAAACAGGGAAGAAAGACTCTGGAAAGAGCCTTACTCGAGGCGAGGTAGCTTTGCAGCCGCGTTGATAATGAGCCATGTTGAGGATTGCCAAATTGTGTACAACGAAACTCCGCGGATGTTCTTGCAAGACAAGAGGACCTTAGCAACTAGATCACACGTAGCGTAAGACACATTACGTATGTTGATATGGAAGTATCGAATGTAATCGCGAAGGTGAGGCCGTTGTAGCAGGAGCGAATAAGCTTTGAAGTATGGAGGTTTGTTTTCAGATTCGAGAGACGAATATCGATCTCGCGGTACAGGATCGGGTGGTAGATACGTTCCCAATGCTGGGAGACAAGTGGAATGCGGATGAAATTTTCCGGATAGAATCCGTGGGCCGCTGGAGCAAAATACTCGAGTACCTCAGTGAGGAGCTCATCTGGCAGTCTGGCAATGAAGCATTCTCCTAGCGGCTCAAGCAGCGGTCGTTGCGCAGAGTTCACTTTTTACAAGCAGAAGAATTTGGAGCTCTGTAAGCTTAGGAAGAGCTATTGTTTTCGGAATCTTGAGTCGACGAGTGCTAGATATAAATCGAAGTAGGACGGTGCTTTCGTAGGTCAGATAGGAATTGAGTAGATGAGATTGTGTCAGGGAATGTGACCTCGAATATGCCTCAACCTAATGTATCCGGCGCCGCGGTATATTGGATTATTCTCACCTTTTCTGGTTGTTAAAGTACAAGAGACGCTTCAGAGCTAGTCCTAATTTAGGCTCTCATCGACGCTTTGCCCATGCTAAGACCTTCAGATACTTCGATAACTTCTTGATCATTGATTTTGATACAAAAGCTCTGACTACGATAATGGAGAATAGGTCATTTACGAAGCCTTCCTAGCCTAGAGCTTGGCTCTATCTCCTATGGTTGTTAAGCTATCACAAATCGAAAAGAGGAGGGGTGGGCCAGTCCTCCACTCATACTGCGCTTGGGGATAGTAAATCCTTGACTCATGAGTAAGGGCTATATTACATGATCACGAGCTCATAGTGAACACGAAAAAATCTTGGGACGCGCTATTCGAAGGCCGCAAATCACAGAATGAATTCAAGCTAATATGCACAACGTAACCAACCTCAGGAAGTTATACTCAAGCAACAATGCCCTCATCTCTTACATGCTGGGGCTCGTAGGGACGACCACCTGTCCTCCCGGTCCTCCTAGACTAACAGGCAGCGGAATTTCAATAGCCCCCAGCACCGCCCCTCCTTTCCCGCTTGCACAAGCCACCGGCGTCGGCGGTGCCTTCCAATACGGCACCGGATCGCAATTACTCGCATCGCTCAGATTGCGCAACTGCCTATCCGCCACGATATAAGACCCGTACCCCACATTAACTGCGGCTCCAGTTCCGATTACTTGATTGCTTCCTTGTCCGATGTTTTGGGGCAGTTCTTTCAGGTTCACGGAGGCGATGTTGTAGGGGATACCGCTGTATGCGCATTCGTTGACCATGGATGCGTAGATTAGCAACTCGCAGTCTATTGCGGAGGGCCATTGAGCGGAGCCGTTGTAAGGGGAGAGAAAGGAGCCGAGTGAGCACTCGTTGTTGCTAATCCAGAGCCATTGCCCAGGTTGCTGCCATTCTTGCGCGCACATAATTGGAATCAGTTCCCCACAACTCGTAACATTGAGCGGAGTGGAAATGGTATCGTTCTGGCATAGTACACCGTAGGCGCTGGGGGTGTCAACTCGTTGGACCGGACTGTAGCAGGAGTCTTCGACGTTGGGATCGGGGATTTTGGGGCCACATTCGTCGACGACGGGGCCGGTGGCGGAGGCGTAGGCAGCGCCGGAGACGAAGGCGGCGGCATCGGAGACCGCGGCGGCGGATTCGGCTGGTGCGAGGGAAGCGGACGCGGCGGCGGAGTTGGCAGCGGGGCCAGTAGCGATGGCGGTGTTCACATTGGTGGGAGGTGCGGTCGCGGTCGCGGTCGCGGTGTTGGTGAGGGCGGCTGCTGAGGCAAGGGTGAGGAAGGAGAGGAGAGAAAGGAGAGAAAGCATCTTTGCGTTATGGACAAATGAAGCTAGGCTGCTGAAAACAACGAATGGATAAGGAATGAGGCTCACGAAGCATAGCATTGGGAGGATTGCGTATTATATGTATAGATGATGTGCGAAAAGGCATCGCGTTCTGTCTATCGGAAGTCGCAATGTTGTTTCAGTGTATTTTCGGGATTTAAGCGCTTCCCGTTGTGGGGGAAGAAGCGCTTTTGTAGAGACTGGAGCAATTCATCTGATGGATCGGATATGGCGTCGCGTCTGAAGATTCAGCGTATAGCATTGCTTGGAGAACATGGAAAAGGCCTGCTGAGTCTCAGTTGTCACAGAAATATCGTGGTAATTGATGTTCAGGCACAAGGTTGGGTAATCCGCAAAACATGACATTTCTGGGAACATTCTGAAGAAAACCGTCAGTACCTGGGCCAATTTTGGTAGTAACTTTAGTCGGTTCTATTGCTTGCCATCAGGGCTGTCAAGCATGTTCTATGCCTTTTGCGTTCTTGATATACGACACTCTACCTTCGTGTCAAGCTCGCTTTTTCGTGCCAAATGCCGCTATGGCTTATGCATCGTATCTCGGACAAGGGTATGGTGGACCAGGCCTAAAATTCATTTTCATCACTTCCGGCAATAATGACATTATTGATCTTGAGAACCATGCGGCACAGCTGCGTAGCTAGTAATAGCTGCTGGCGTTTGCCAATCAAAGGATCAATGACAAAGTCCTCCCGCATGTCTAAGAGTTTGTTAGCCCTGCCGAATGTCGAGGCGGAAGCGGAAAAGATTCCACAAAGTCGGAAGTAAATACCGTTGCTACCGCTCTGCATACAGTCTACCCCTAACCTGGAGTTCTTTTCCTTTACTTGTGTTGATTTGATCGAGGCCAAGGTTTCGATGGGGCTCAGTCCGGAATTCTCAGCTAAGGCCATTGGAACTGAATCGAGCGCATCTGCGAATGCTCGCATGGCGTATTGCTCAAGGCCAGGACTCTGCGGAGGGGTCAGTGGTATAGAGTCTCTGGGATTGTTCTTGGAAGACAGACCTTGACAGCGGCCTCCTCAACGGCTAATGAACAAGCAATTTCCGCTGCGCCTCCTCCATAGACTACACGATTATCTTTGACCAGATTGCGGACGACGCATAGAGCGTCATGTAATGAGCGCTTGGCCTCATCAATAATCTAAGTGGCCGTGCGGTCAGCGGAATGTTCGACCCGAAGGAAAAAGAGTTACTCACCATCTTGTTGCTTCCTCTAACAAATACCGTGACTGCTCTTGTATTCGCGCACTCCTCAATAACCAGCATCTTCTCTCGCGTGGTGCCGAAACTCATTTCTCGAACAAGGCCAGCTTTTCCAAGCTTTGCTGCGCTGAGATCCTCAAATCTTGGCACGATGCGCCCATTCGTTGCGATTGCGATGAGTTCGATCTCTGGACCGCCAACCCATCTCACCGCAGGAAGCTTGTTCTGAAGGAGTAAATGATTCGCCTCGTCGTCGAATCCCCACTGGCATATCACGAGGTTCGCACCGGTATCCTTGATCTGCTGGATCATCTCTGTAAACTTGTTCTTTTCGTAGCTCTGAAGCTTTTTGAACTCTTCAACAGTCGTTATATCCAGCTTATGCTTGGTCTTTGGCTTCGGTGGCTCGAATGCACAAGTTAGAATAGCTAACTTGGCGTCTCGCACTTCGTCCGGCATCTGGGGATGTGAGAAGTCCTTGTCCACTATGACGCCCTTCACGAGCAATGTATCTTCTAAGGAGCCGCCAACTTTCCCATCGACCTTGATCAACTCGAAGTCGACATCTTTTCTCTCGAGATCAGCAACGGAGAGGACAGCATCGACAGCTATCTGAGCGAACTGATCGTGGGCTTTGGATACGCTAGAGAATGTTAGCCTGACAACCCCTCGAGTGTTTGAGAAGTGAAAACATTTTGCTCCCCAGACTTGTCTTTGCAACCTCGAACAGGTTCTGTCTGTCATGCTTCGTGAATTCAACCTTGTCGCTGATTCGATCTAGCTCGGAGACTGCGACCTCACAGGCTTGATCGTAGCCGTCTGCTATCCGGATAGGATGTATGCCCTTATCAATGAGGTCTGCTGCTTGTTCTAACAAAGCCCCAGCAAGGACTACGACGCCGGTAGTGCCATCTCCTATCTCTTCATCTTGTGACTTGGATAGCTCGACTAATAATTTTGCAACATGATTCGATATCTCCATCTGTGACAATATTGTAGCTCCATCGTTCGTAACTGTGATATCTCCGTCCGGCGAGATCAAGATCTTATCCAGACCTCGGGGTCCTAATGAAGTCCTAACAATGTTCGCTACCGTCCTTGCTGCGAGTATGTGCGACTTGACTGCGTCGTTGCCATGCTGCCTCTTCTTCTTGCCTTGATCTCTCACAACGATGAAAGGTCGGCCTTGCTCATCCTTCACAACAGAGGCATTTGACATATCAAGCTGCATGGCCATCTTGGATTGTGTACGGCTGCCTCAGCAGTCTCGAGCTATTTGGATCGACAAATGAGGTCTAAGTGACTCGACAGCCTCGTGTTGATAAAAGGGCCAGATTTTGTCGAAGGAGAACTTATATTCGTAAATTCCAACACGATCTCACGACTTGCAGACCGTTCGAAAAGATTTAGGGAGACGTGCCCGCGCGCTAGCGGCTTTTCTCCACGCGACTTGAAAAACCGCCGATCATCAACCTCCAAACCTCACCTTCACTTTGCGCCAACAATAGTCCAAGGCAGCACCCGTCTTTTACATCACTCTCGGCTACGTCAAGCTACGGCTTACCACTTGTACTTGCCATTGACCTCTAATTTCTACTCTGTACCTACGTTTCAGCCCTGAAACCACCTCGACGTCACAATGCCTCGTGAGTCCGTCCTAGTCTTATAAGTTCACTCGAATAGCACAAATGATGTCTTACTGACTCACCTCTGCCGTAGCACCTCTACCAGTAGAGAACGAGAGTGAGAACGAATCTGTGGCGGAAGAGATCCCCGCAAAAGCCAAGGAGGAGGCTACAGACACGAAGATGAAGGACGACGAAGAGGACGTCGAGGACGAGGATGATGAGGACGAAGAGACGTGAGATAGAATTGCAGTAACATGGAGTGGCATTTGGTTAACTCTATATAGGTTCATTGTCGAGTCGATTCTAGACCACCGCTCGGATTTCGAGGATGTGAGTGACCTTGCTACAGCTCTACTAAAAAAATGCTACTGACGCGATATCTTACTAGGGCCAAATGCGCTATGAAGTCAAGTGGAAGGGATATGAGAAAAAGGCCGATCGCACCTGGGAGGTCGAAGAGAACCTGGAGTGAGTCACCTAGCCCCTGAGCTGTCCGCCTAGAAGAGCGCTGAAGCATGACTTCTAGCGGCGCACGCGAGATTCTCGAAGAATATTGGAAGAGTATAGGCGGCAAGCCCGTTGCTGGTGCCGCGAACGCCGAGAAGAGCAAGAAGCGCGGCCGCCAAAGCACACAGGGAGCCAAGCCTGATACCTCGAAGCGTCCAAAGATGAGCAAGTCCAAGGGCAGGAAGAGCAACGGTGCTATAGACCAGGACACTTCACCCGCGCCGCTCACTGGATACACCGAAGAAGGCGATGATGCCTGGAGAGCGCCTCCACCCAAGGATGGCGCATGGGATCCATTGGTGCAGTCGGTGGATACCGTAGTGCGCGAGAACGCTGATGGGGAGCTTTGGGGATACTTGATCTGGAATGAGAAGAATGGCGATGGGCGCTTCTATCGTTCAAAGGCGAAGCTTCCTACCATCTACCGAGCTTGCCCACAACGAGTACGTCGAGATCTCTTATTAGGATCTATATGTGGTATAAGCTGACTGTTCGTGTAGATGTTGCATTTCTACGAGAAGCATCTGTGAGGATTCTCTGATCGTGGTACACGAATACAAATTGCTGACCAATTTCTAGCGTTTTCTCGACCAACAACAATGACGCGGTGGCCGATGATAATGCTGAGTAGACAGCCAGCATCATCCTTCTAGTATGGAGCCCTCAATTTTCACCGGCTTCAATACAGCCACTCAGACCTCTGGAAACCTTCAAAATGCGATTTTGCAGCAAAGGCGTACGGAGGACATATCATCTCTATAATCGTGTGATTCAGCATTCGTATTACCGTGGCGTGCTTACACAAATGTACTCTAGTTCCCTTTATTCAGCATACTCGGCAGGCCAGCTGCGGAGGAAAGTCCTGAATCCATCATCTATCCGGAAAATGAGCTTGGTTTTTGAGAGGACTGCTACACAATCCGTCTATAGAGCGAAATTCGCAGATTTCAAATTATTTAAGACCTTTGTCATTGACTTGTCGTTCAATTCCCTAGCTACCGTCCATGCATAGTATGGCCAATCATCGTCCCATATATTTCTCATGACACGTAGCTTAAAGCTGTTCGCAAATGGGGTATCTTAAATAGATCAAAGCGTAGATGTTCAGCATAGAAGCATAGCAAAAACACCCTAAAATTCGCCAGTAGTGTAGCACAGTCTCAGCGCTTGATCCCGGTGCAATACTGTCTTCTCGATCAATTCTCGAGTCAAGAGCAAACAATCCCCTTCGCAGCTCCAACATCCTCCCAATCGACCTCCCAAATACTCATAATCGTCATTTCGCAGCCGCCTCCCTTGTCGCGTCTCTTGATCCTGCCCATAATTCTTGCCAACTTCCCTTTACCGGCCTTTCCCAAGAATACCTTCGAATCAAGATTCCACAATCCTACTCCCTTCCAGAGGCTGTATGTGGCGCTCAGGTAAGGGGGTTTGTCCGTGAAAAGGTCTCCAAACTGGAAAAATTGCTTGAGGCCACCCTCGTTTTCGCGTTCAGAGGAAACAACGCGAGCATAAAGCTCAACGATTGCATCGGTATTTACCCTGCTGGCAACAGCTGCGGCATTCAGCGCCTCGCCAATCCGGAAACAAGTCCTCAGAACGGTGCGATTACTAAGGCCCAAGATCGGAGAGCGGTCTCTGATGAGCTCGGGAAATGGTGGTCGCAAGAAGGGCAGAGCTTCACCGTTGGCGTTCGTTGGGACCAGATGTGGGACATCTACTAGTGAAACTGGTACTTGAGACGATTTACCCGGAGTGTACATTTTAGGCGGCATCCATTGCAGCTTTGGCGTTGTAGGCTTCTCTGGCGATGTTAGAGGCGTCGGTGGTTGCAAGACGTCGGAGCTGTGCGCAGCGAGCCCTTCGTCGAGGTCGTCATCGTCGAAACAATTCTCGGAGCCTTCCGGAGTCCCTAGGTGGTTTGATTTTGCACTGAAAGCGTTTCCAGATACCTGGATCAGAACGCATGGAGACTGTGAGGCTTGCGACGGTAAAGAGGTGATATCCTCTTCATGGGTTGCCGACTTCTTGGGCTCAACATGCCTAGATAGATTGTCCGAGCAAGGTTTTGCATGAGGCAGAATCAAAAAGTCATCTGTGAGTTCGACATCATCCAGGAAAAAATCGTCGTCAAAGAAATTCGGCCTCCAGTCATCAACAAGGTCTGCTCGTGCTATGGGAGCAGGAGATGTGATGGATTGCATGATCTCTTCCAGACCGTCATCGTCCATGGGAAACTCGTCATGACTATTCTGGTCTTCGAAAATGTCGTCACTGTCGAAGAAAGGACTCGACGCTGGACTAATGCGAGACAGGTCTCTCACTTCCTCCCGAACATTTGCGAAATCTGTTCCACCCGACCGCGCCTCCCCTTGCGCAGACTGGGGCACCACAAAGTCTGCGAATGATTCGCTGTCATCGTTCCACGGCTCAGGCTGTACGAGAGATTCTGGATTGATACTTGACCCATTATGACCCGGCATCGCGTCGTGGAGGAAAACATCTTCGCCTGCAACAGTACGCATAGAACTTGGAACTCTGTCATCAACGAAAGCGTCTGGATTAGGGCCATTTCTTCTTCCCTTGGCGTAAGTAGCCTGGTAGCTATCACCTATACCTAAAGATCGGATGCTCCTCTCAGTCTGCTCAACGTTTTCGCCGTCCTCAGGCACTGTCAAGGCACCCAGGACCCGTGCTGCATCGGCCTGCTCCTCTTGGTCTTCCACAACTAACGGTAGTACGCTCTTGATTCGAACCTTTTTGCGACCAGGAGTTACCGGCTTAGTCCTTGTGAAGCTCTTTGATATGTCTTGACACTGCAACTCATGTGCTTTACCACTTTTCTTTGACTTCCTTGGCCCCGTGGCTTTATCCACTTTCGTCGCCGAACCAGGAGCAGCGGCCTGTGTCTTACGTTTTCTCGGAGCCTTCGCCTTTCCCTGTGTTTCAGGTTCATTCAAAGCAGATCTTTGCTCTAGCCTCCCCTGGACGCTAGTCGATGGTCTTGGTGGATTGATCGGGGTAAAGCCCGAGACAATCGGCACAGGAAGGGGACACTGTCTGACCAATTGTTAATTACAACTCATAAAATTCCACCACCAATATCATCAACCGCACCCGATCGTATGATCTTCTTGCTCTTCGTCCGTAATTGCTCCAGCGCTCTGCATCTCGTCTAAATTCCATGCCCAACCTCTTCCCGTAGCCATCCTTCTCACTCCCTCCCAATTATGCTTTCTTCCTACCTCCACCTTCGCGACGCCCACCACAATCACTCCAGACCTGTAATACACAATATGTTCACAACATTGGCGATAAATTGAGAAGAAAGGCAACGTCGTGGGGCACGACTTTGGAGAAATTTCGGCTGTTGGGAAAAGGCTTGGCAAAAGGTCAGCCGAGCCATATCCGGACATTCCCAAAACAGCTCCAGCATGCACGGTAGGGTGCAACTTCTTTCATTTATCATCACTACTATCTAAAAGTGCAAGCTCTCGAAGCCCAGTGGGCCTGGGGTTCCTCTGCTGCCTCGAGAGAAGCTTGGGTACCCCTTTCATCAGCTCACCCTTCACCTGGTGCAACTCCTTGGCATCTGCCTGCAGTGCCAAGAGCCCAATTGCTTAAGATCATAGGAATTACTTTCTCAATGATCTTGCACTGACAGACCTGGCTGCTGAGCTCTTTGGTGTAGACTTATTCACAGAGTGAGAGGCCAATATGTTCTCAACCTCGGTAGGTGATACGAGCGTACCTGTGCAAGTCATTATGTTACTTATTTCCGTACATGTTGTCAAGTCTGTCCGCATCCACTCAGAGAAGAAATCGGTCGTGTTTCTATGAGATCGTTCAGCACTATAAATGCTGACACAGATTTATCATTACTCAAGAGCAAGCCGTACTCGGCCATCACGGTTCAAATCAATCGCTTGGCGAGTGAACAATATGAAGCGGATGATATGAGCGGGATCGTAGATCTCATAGAGGTCATAAGACTGCAGACTGGCGGTCCGACAGAGGCCGCCCGAGCAATTCGCAAGAAGCTGTAAGCTCAATAGTAGAATGAGATTCTATGACTGTGGGCTTACTGCAAGCTCAGGAAGTACGGGAGTGTCGACCAGCAGCTCCGTGCTCTAACCATCCTTGACGGTCTCATCGAGAACGCTGGACCTCGCTTCCAACGTGTGTTCGCTGACGAGCCTCTGCTCGAGCGTCTCCGAGTCTGCGCCACGGACTCCTTATCGGATTCAGAGGTGAAGAAGAGATGTCAGATCCTTTTCAGGCAGTGGGCCGCGTCCTATCAATCCATTCCAGGCATGGACCGTATCGTTGCCTTACATTTGCAATTACCGAAACGGAAGAAGCCCGCGACGCAAGCGCGATCGAGAGTGCTCCTAGAAACAGAACGAGAAGCCAATGAAGATCCCTTTGGTAATGAAGATGAGGAAGTTACCCCTGCCATAGGAACTATGAGAGGATCGCTCAATTCGCCAACGAGAAGCTCGTTTGCCTCAGGTGCTACCCCTGGAGTAGGATTGGCTTCAACGCCAAAGCAAGCGAAGAAGTCCAAACCGGACAAGTCGTCCAATGAACATAAGCACAGGGCATTCAACCTGGAGAAAGAGAAACCTCAGCTCCTCCAGACAATTGCTTCATCCTCCGTTGCAAGCACTAACCTCATGAATGCTCTCAAGCTACTGAACAGAGAGAACACTCGAGTAAGCGAGCACGCCGAAACAGTCAATCAGTTCGAAACGTGCAAAGCGCTGAGACGACAAATTCTGCGGTATATCCAGCACGTCGAAAGCGAACAGTGGCTGGGAAGCCTGCTCAATGCTAATGACAGTCTCATTGAAGCTTTGATGGCATTCGAAATCTTAGACAAGAGCGTCGACGATGACAGTGACAGTGATGGCACTGAGTGGAGCGACAATGAGGCGGCACTACCAAAGCTAGCAGGGCCTGGACCTTCGAGACCAAAGGCCAGCGAAGAAGCTTTTGCTGGCCTGAATCTAGGCAAGGCCCTCGCGAAGCCACATCCCACGATGCTCCTAAACGGTCAGGGTGGCATAAGGCACGCTGAGGGCGAAGGTTCGGAGGAAGAAGATGGAGATGACCCTTTTGCGGACAGTAACGCCGTGCATACACCGAAAGGTGAAAGGCCCGGCATGACCTGGTAAGAAATCGCTCTCGCAATCATTTCAAACGACGCTAATGTATACGTAGGAGGGAGGTATAGCACCTCTTTTCGGCCACTTGAAACAAATAATGATAGCGTGCAATGTACACTTAAGAGACGATGCTTGCGATGGAATCCCTGGAGCATCCACGATGAGTTTCTCTTCAGAGGAGCTTAGTTCTTTGTGCTTTAGAAAATACCGACCATGCAAATGCTATTCACAGCGAAGCATCGACCTTTGCCATGGGAACAAGATCGTCTAATCCCTTCAATGACCCCCTTCAGCGATCCCAATATGTCGAACTCCTATCCCATCAATTTCCTCCCCACTCCCCACTCCCCCTCACCTCCATCCCTCCCCTCCCCGCACGAAATTCTTCCAACGTTAATCCACCTCATCCACAACAATCTCGCCCTTCTCCATCGCGCTTCCACCCCTCACATCTGGGTGTTCCCATTCCACCTCCCTAAAACTCGGCCTCTCAACCCCACTCTCACGATACGTATCTCTAATCGCAACGCACAGCAATCCGAATGCTGTAAGGAAGACCATCCAGAGGAGTATATACAAGCAGGCATGAGCTGGAAAATGTACCGCGTGCGCTAATGAGGTTTGGATTCCGGAGAGCGCAGGTGGGTGTAGCCAGAGGGACATTACGGTTGTGTCTTGGTGATGTATCTGTGTTGGGAGGGAGGGATGGGGGTTAGGAGGCATGGATCGTTGGTTTGCTGGGCTTGGAGCCAGAAGCTGGCTTCCTGCAAGAGAAGATGGGGGAGGGAAGCCATGATGCTTTGTAGGGAGGGAATAAGTCTGGCCCAGGCCTCGTGTGTTTCCGGATGCGGAGAAGTGGATCTTGGGGAACAATGGAGTGCGAGGACCACGTTGCTCGAAATAGAGACGCAGGCCTGAGCACGAGGAGTGATTTCTTTGTGCCTGCCATGTGGCCATACCACATCCGAATTCAGCGACTGATGGCGTAAAGGGCCATTATGAGGACTCAATGACCTGGATATTGGGACTTGCACAGTTCGAGTAGCTGGCCAATGAGTATCAGCCTTGGTGTGAGATTGGATGGCAATTGCGTCACAGAGCGTATGGGAAAAAGAACAGAGACGCGACTCATCATGGGCTTCGAGTCCAATCAGGTGCTCAGGTCAACTATGCCTGACAATTGTGCGTGACACCCAAGACCACGAGGGCGCACAACCAAAACTAAGGGCAGAAGTATTTTTTCTCGACATTTGATCATTCGTTGCTAGTCATTTCGCTGAGAGGACAAATTACGATAAAATATGTTCTAATCTCAGGAGCGTAGTGCGATGAATAAAGAAACATTGAAGCACACGCATTGAATGCAAGACTTCGCTCCAGCCTTGGGTGATGAGCCACGAGCCATTGCAACGCCGATGCTGAATCGTAGATAACCCTTAAATACCCTCAGGACTTCCAGTCATTCAAAAAGTCCCACCGTGTCTTTATACCCTCTTTACCGTGTTTATCTTCCACCCACTGAATCTTCCTCGCATCCGTTGACTGCAAATTATCGTCATCGAGCTCCGTCCAGACACCTCTCCGGCGTTGTGGTAATTGCCCATTCTGTACAAGATATCTCACCACTTCTTCCGCTAGCTCCGTATCCAGGCTCGTACATGTGAGCACCCAAGCCGCCTTATCTGCTGTGACGCCTGCCGCAACCTGTTCATCTATCCAGACTTGCATTTGGGCATCAGTATCTGACGAGCCTTCACTCTCCGCGCGCGGAAAATCGGACATAGGCGGTGGTGAGGGAGGAATCAAGTTCTCCCAGCCACCGTCCGGCTCTGCGATGGTGAAATCTGGGGGTTCGGTTTGCGCTCGCAAGATAGCTTGGGTTTCTTGGATGATGATCTGTCGGTCCTGCGCTTCTGTAATGAAGGATTCGGGCTCGGATCCAGACCCAGCCTTAGATGCGTCGGCTCCCGAATTCTTGTCATTCATCAATCCATCATCTTTGTTAGGAACATGAAGCCCGAGTTCCTGAGTTTCACCAGGGAGCAGCATTCCGAGCTCCTCGGCCTTATCAGGAACCAGAAAATCAGGCTGCTCCGTCTCCGGGATTTCCGGATCGGTGGCGTCCCATTCGCCACCGTCCTCAAGATCATCCCATCCTTCCTCGGGCGGGGGGACGTCGAAGTCTAATGGTTGGGTTGGCGCTCTGAATACGGTTTGGGTGTCATCAAATCGATGACAAGGTTCGGAAAGAGTATCAGAGAGCTGTTGGCCAAGCGGACTCCCACTCTCGTCTATACCATCTTCAGAAGAGTCAACATCTCTGTTAGCTTGCTCTCCAAAATCGAACAACAAAGGCGAAGAGTGGTTTCCGCCGCGAGCTAATGGACTTCCTTCAGGGGTCGATGCTATCTCTAAAGGTAGTCCGGCAGCGCTTTGGCGCCTACGCTTTGGAGAGAAACTCGGTTGTAGGGGCGAGCTCGACGGAATCTCTTCCTCCAGGGCCACACGTTTCCTCTTTATCCTCTCCTTTTGAGGCGATGGTGCTCCTTTCTCTGCCTGGATAAAGTCTCGGGCAGCGTGTAGGGCTTGCGAAGTCGAAATCTGTACAGCCACTTTAGATGGAGATTTTGAGGCTTCTTGAAATAGTGCACGACCTGTCAGCTGCTTACTGGGGGTCCCTGGCTGGTAGGATGGGATGGCTGCTTGAGCAATTTCCAGGCCAGACCGCACGGCTTCCGCGGTTCTCGTTTGAATTGCCTCTTTAGTCGGGGATCTGAAAGCTTCTTGAACCAGCGTGCGACCCGTGAGCTGCATGCTGGGCGACTCCAGATGGTAAGAAGAGCTTCTCGAGGCGGCTTCAGTGTTTCGGTGGCTCTTGGCGAAGGGCGAGAAGATAGAGGGCGGAGTAGCATCAAGCTTTTTTGATGGAGACGGCGTGTATGACTTGGACACCAGACTCTGTGCAGAAGCAGCTTTCCTGATCTGTTTGGCCTTTCTTCTGAGGTACCTTGGACGAACGTACTCCTCCCAAAATGCCTGCCACTGTTGTGCCGTATGAGCGTTGTCCTTCTATATGAGGGTTAGCTATTATGTTTGAGTCAGATAGAGATATGATGTGCCTACGTCTATCTGGCTCGCCCATGAATTCCACGCCTTTGTCGTATTGTCCTCGTGAATGTTCAGGATGTCTTCACCTTGAGACAATAGAGCGTCTGCATCCGCTTCTGTGAACGAATCGAAGGGATCTGCGTCCCCTCCCACCAACACGGGTGATTCCTTGCGTCGTGGTTTCTTGGTTGTCAGTTTTTGGGATAGCGGTGCTTTGGGATGTTCGACCAATGCAGGGACATCGGAGGGCGGTGTAGGCGGAGCATTATGTGGGAGTGGAAATGGCCGTGGTTTGCCTTCAAGGTACTTTACCCAGCGATCTCGCCATGACTGCCACGGATGGTGTGGATGCTGCCTAACTTTTAGCCATAGCCCTTCGGTAGTATTGAACGAGCTTGAATCACCTTCTCTTCGAGCTGCTTGTAAATCTCGTTACCTCGCGTGCCACCACCCTTCTGAGGCTTTTCGTGTACCCAGTTCCACAGTATACGGTCGTCGTCTGCTGTGAACTTTTGGCGAGTTTCCTTAGCGGGTTGTATTACAGAACCAATGCTTCTTGTTTGGCCCTGAGGAGGTCCCACTTGGTGATCATCTAGATCCTCGAGTTCACCATTGCGTAACGATTTTTCCACGAATCTATACGAATGACTGAACGGCCTTGATTAGCCGATTTTCGAGAATTAAAATTTTCTAGAGCCACCAGACTGACCCACCTTCCTGGGGGAATTTCTTTACGAGCATGATCCACAATCCTCACGTCGGCTTGCTTCTCGAGGGGCACGACCTCGCCGCCGTTTGCCTGTGAAGACGTCAGCTTAAGCTTTCGCGTAGAACCTATCAAATCGGTGAATGCCTACCCGGACATCATTAACGAACCTCGATCGTTGAGGCACCTTGTGTGAGAGCCAGAATTTGATGCCTCGAAAAAGCTTTGCTTGGAGGCCAGCGTCCTCATCAATCCCACTGAAGACTATCTCTGCCATGGTAGTCTGCGTATTGAATGCGCTGAGGACGTTTGTGGTGTTGATGAGGGGCAAGATCTTGACGCGAAGAGGCTCCCGCCAAGTCGCGTTGGACCCCTTTTTTAGTGTCACAAAGTCACCATGTCACCCCTATATTGAATTATCTCTCTAGTGATGGTACCTTATTTGCCATAGTCTTACGCATACTCCCTGACCAGTATTCGGTAGTCAAGTTTCTCCAATCAGGGTCGACTTCTTTGCATCAGTGCGTTAAGAATGCATCAGAATAGGCAATCAATGTGTTGATTACTTGTCACTGCTCGAGATGAACAGTATTAAGAAGATCGCTGCTGCAATCCTGGTGTTTTCAATCTTTGTCTTCGTCGCATTTTTTGGCCGTCTTCCTGCATTGAGGTAGTTTAAAATCATCGCTGACCCGTCTTATGTCTGACCTCTCTTAGAAAGACACCAGTCGGGTCGCTCCATCGCCTGTTGTGGATCAAATTGCCTGCTGAATTTCGCAAAGCGGCTATACGTCTGACTGGAGGACGAATAAATCCTGCTATCCGAAGATGGGGCCACTACCTCATGGAGGAGAACCACCCGATAATCTTGGTAAGGACTGTGGATTGGGAGGCAGATTCCCCGGTTGACGGTACCAGATCTTCTACCTCTCGGTTCTGTCCGTCTCTGAAGTGCTGTTTTTATCAACGGCCTTCGTACGGCTGAGCTCTACTCACCGAGTGTTTGTTCTTTTGACGTGTAGTGCACCGTACATATGCACATACAAAGCCGTTACATCCACTTCGTCCGTGGTCACCCCGGAGAATCATTGGCGAGAGATGCGGAGGTATCCGTATGATCACGTGCTGTATCAACCAGGGCAGATTTGTCGAACATGTCATTTCCTCAAGCCAGCCAGGAGCAAGCACTGCAGTATCTGCAATGTCTGCATCGCCAAGGCTGATCATCACTGCATTTGGGTGATGAACTGTCTCGGGAAGGAAAACTATATCTACTTTGTAGGGCTAATGGCTAGTCTCGCGGTCTTGCTGTCTTATGGGGCATTTCTTTCGTACATCTTGTTGACCGAGACTTTGCAAGCCGACACCATTCGCAGATCAGAGGGATTTGATTCGAGGGCGCATTGGAGTGCGGGAAAGACATGGTCACAATATTCACACTCGTGGCTTTGGGCATTCGCCAACAACGTTCGCATTGGTGGAGTGGGTATGTTGGCCCTGCTGACTGCGCCGTTGGCTTGGGCCTTGTGCCTTTACCACGTGTATCTTGTCTGGGCGGGGATTACTACAAACGAAAGTGGAAAGTGGGCCGATTGGAGAGACGACATCACAGAGGGCTTCGTCTTTAGGACAGAAAGGAGTATAAATGTCATACAAGGCGGCCAGAAACAGGGAAGCACCGAACCAATGGTTGACTGGCCAATCTCAAGCACACAACAACTCATAAGCACCGAGAATGGCCAACCGCCAGATGCTGAAGTCAATGGTAGCAGTGTTAGTGCAAGGTCTTCCCCCATTAAGAGGAACACTGTAAAACAACGATGGCGACAAATACAGAGCCTGGACGAAGTTGACAATATTTATGATTTGGGATTCTGGGACAACGTTCTTGATGTACTGCCAACAAAGTAAGCTGTCGAGTAGGTGGCCGTTGACAGGGCCGATAGAAACGAAAAGTTGCATCATGGGAAAGCAGAACAGTAAATCATCTGGCTCTTAAATGTCAGCCTAATGCGCTGTTGGTTAAGTGGCTGTTACATGTGAGCTTGAATGCCAAATTTGCTGCTCAAATTGAGGACATCTTATGCTGAACTTGATTGCACTGATGATGCAAGACTGCCACTGATATCGGCACCAAGCCTCCAACATATTCTTGTCAAACTGCGTCAATAGGCCACCCTGCTTGTCTGGCTTCTCTACAGATCTACAGCCTTCTCCGAAATACACATGAAAGCTGGTCTCCACTTTAGAGGCGAGCATATTCATTGGTCATGGAGAACTTTAATAGCTTCATGACATACTGCTTCTGTCCGGCCAATCACAAGCAGGCTAGCCTTTCCGCAGAGGCTCCACTTTGTATTACAAGTACTCTTCACTTTGTATTTGAAGACTTGCCACTTCACCCTCTTCAGCTGAGGACCTTGTAAGGAGGATTGCCAACTTGCTTGCCCACGAAGCTTCCACGATGGCATCGAACGAAGCATTCACGCTGTCGGAAGTGGACCTTAATGCGTCGTCTGGGTCGGAGAACGAGATGGCCGACACATACAACAGGGAATTGCAACGAAGAGATCGTGAGCACCAGCATGCTCTCGTACCTCCAGCTGATGGTGGAAAGGAGGCATGGCTATTCTTGGTAGGGGCTTTCTGTGTGGAAGGCTTGATCTGGGGGTTTCCCTACTCTTTTGGCGTCTTCCAGGAATACTATACAACACGGGCTCCTTTCTCAGAGGCGCCTTCAGGCATTGCATCTATTGGTACATCCGCGATGGTAAGATATTATCAGACACTTAGCACACCATTTGAGCCTGGCAACTGACAAGGATCTTAGGGAATAATGTATCTCGGTGGTACGTTCTTTCGGAGCTGTTTCCACCTTCCCATACTTACAGGGTGCCTCATGCATCATTTGACGGGAGTAAGAAGTGGTGTCTTGCCTCTTCTATAGCACGTTTCAGAACCCAGTTAACGTCCGTAGTCAGGAATGCTGATACCGAATCGTCGAACAGCTCCCTTCATCTTCGCTTTACTCCATCGGTTCCCAAATCACCGACGTTACTTCACGGTCGCCGGCCAAATTATCACCGTCATTGCGCTGATCGGGGCTTCCTTCGCAAGCAAGGTGTGGCACCTCATATTGACCCAAGGCGTCCTGTACGCTGTTGGTGGCTCACTGCTGTATTTCCCGACCGTGGCCTTCCTAGACGAATGGTTCATCAAACGCAAGGGCTTCGCTTTTGGGGTCATGTGGGCTGGAGCCGGCGGTATAAATGATCAATACCTCGGTCAAGTCCATGCTGACTTCACACACAGTCAGCGGTGTATGCATACCATTCGTTATGACTTGGGGCCTCGACAGATATGACTTCAGTATCATGCTTCGGGCTTGGGCTATTACCCTCGTCTGCTTGAATTGCCCTCTGCTGTTTTTCATCAAGCCCCGCATACCAGTCTCTTGCTATCGCCGGCCACTCAGCTTTACCTTCTTGAGAAAACCAACCTTTTGGATCTATTCAATGGATAATGTAATGGAAAGCTTAGGCTTTTTCATCCCAGCCATCTATCTGCCCTCTTACGCCCGTACACTTGGACTTTCCACGATCTCAGGCAGTGTCGCTGTCTCGCTATTCAACGCAGCGTCCGTGCTCGGCGCCTTGATCCTCGGACATCTGGTACGTCATCCTTCTGGAGTCCGTGTTTAAGAAGCATCTTACTGCGGAGATGTCTCTTACAACTCGCCTCTAGACACGCGTGAGAAATACTGACTTCACAATCACCCCCAGACTGACAAACACCACGTGACAACCGCCATACTCGTTTCTACTATCGGCACCACGTTCTCTGTCTTTCTGCTCTGGGGATTTGCAGTATCGCTACCAACGCTTTGGGTTTTCGCTCTGGTTTACGGATTGTCGGCAGGTGGTTACAGTTGCACATGGACGGGCTCGATACGCGAAGTCAAGAAAAAAGATGAAAATGCGGACGGCGGTATGATATTCGGACTGCTGGCTGTTGGGAGGGGAATCGGGTGTGTTGTCACAGGACCTTTGAGTGAGGCACTGCTGAGGAGGAGGCCATGGGCCGGCGAACCAATGTTAGGTTATGGTACTGGGTATTTGACAGGGTATGGGGGGTTGATCGTCCTCACTGGTGTAAGTGCACTGTTGGGTGGGATGAGCTGGGCCGCAAGAAGGCTGGGATGGGTATGATACAGTCAGCGGAAAAGTTTAGAAGGCATAGCTGGGATCTTTGGCACGAAGTGAAGGCCATCTTCCTCCAAAGAGCATCAAAGGGTAATAAAGTGGGGCTACATGGCTGGGATTTGGTACAAGGTGGGTGGCACCTTCCGTCAGAAAATTATGTTTGTGGGACTCGAAATTTCGTTGAACCCGATTAGATCAGGTGGGCTATTTAGCTATAAACTCGTATCTGCAATTCTTTGGTAACGCACTCTGCTTCACTGCATCCTTTCATTTCAAGACATAGCTCTCTTGAGCTTCTGTCGTCTATCAATCTTGGGTTCAAGTGAGACCCAACAAGGACAATGCCCCACGCCGAGAGTCCTAAGCTGTCGGAAAAGAAGCTTGAGGAAACAAACACAATGCCCCACGCTGAAAGTCTAAGCTCTCAGGGAAGAAGCTTGAGGAAACGAACACCGTTGCACAGAAATTAAAAACGAAACTCGAAGACCTGCTAAGAGAAAGTACGGCCGCGGACTGCTTCGTAACCTACGGCAGATACGATGAGGCTATCTTACCTGGATTGTCTCTTGAAGATGGAGTATCTCTTAAGAGAGCTGGTCCGATTCCGCTTCTATTGCAGCATCGCGACGGAGTCGCTATCATAAGGGCTTATGAACATTATGCAACATGCAAAGGTCTTTCGCGGCTCACATGTGCCAAAAACGAACACGGGGGTTAAGATTGTGCAGTGGAGAATGATTAGCCAATTGAGCAACCTGCGAAGAACTTCTACGAGATGAAGAAAGAACAGACAGCGTTTCAGAGTCCTTCTTGGAACTTCTTTCTTGAGGAGACCATCATTCAAGAACAAGGCATTGGATACTGTGGCGAAGTCATACCCACGTTTGATGGAAATCAGCTCCATTGTGAAGACACTTCAACCCAATTGCTTGAATTGTGAGCATGGTGCCATCCCGCGTACTGTATCTCCAGCTAATACAAAAAAACAGCAATGAACAAGATGAGCGGACATCTGCAAAGCTCTTGACCTGTTTGTCGTCAAAACATGAAGGGGGTGACTTTCGCGCGACCCATATAGGTTTGCCTCAATGATTTTCAATTGATAGCTCATCAGATTTTGGCTATTCCTACATTGCATGGTGCGTAGGGAACCCTTCGAACCGATGTTGTAACAAATTTTCGTATCCTAATTCGGCACTAGGTATTCTGCCGTGTCTTACGAACTCGCGCCCCTGACATCCGATTATCGCCTCATACTCGAGTATGGCTTGCTATAGCCGAGTACGGAAGATGTTGAAGGAGCTGCAGCAAAACACAGCGACAAGGACGAACCCGGAGGCCTCGTTGCTGCCTGGGGCGAGGATGTGCGGAAGGGATATAAGAATTGTCCAATCGTTCTTCCTGCAGTGTGCGATCAACGCTACAAAGACATTCTCCCTACTATTAACAATCTTAAGGAGCAAGACCGACAACGCGCAGAATGCCTCGCACAGCTTTGCCCCAAGTAGGCGCTGCTTTCTACATTGCCAAGCTCGAGCGGACGGAAGAATGCGATGCCCACGGAGTTTCTGATCCTTCTATCGACCCCAACGATTTCGACTAAATTACGCTAGAATTGCTCGCTGGGCAAGGGCACCGGGTTGCGGAAGGTGTACGTCTCGCTGCGAGTGAAATTATCCAGCTCGGCCCCTTCGGTGCCGGGTATGATATAGTTGAAGTGGAGCAAGAAAATTGCAGTACGACTTACTATCATGATCTGGCGGTAAGGCAAGCTGGGTCCAATGAGCCGAGCGAACTCGATGCTGACCGCAATTAGGCTCTGGTCGTGTTCCCGGAGAATTCAAGCAACAAGTTCTATTGGTATAACGTGAGTACCAGGAAGGAATTGAAGAGGACATTGTCGGTTATGGTTTAATGGGATAATGGACGAGGAGCTTTCGGGGCCTGGCAGTACTTCAATATTGCTATCGCTCGGAACTGTAGTAGTAAACTTAAACTCGGCTGGAATACGAGATTCTACAAACACTGATGATTGGCTATCAAATGTGCTCGAACAAAATCTAGTTTGAGTGAGCCTGTACGAGATTGTAGATCACCTTGGCGGCCTGGGCAGCGGACATCTTCGAGTTATTCAGGGTGAATTCCATGTTTCCCCCAAAATGGTGGATATCCTCCGTTTCTCGGATAGATCGGAATATACCCGTATCTGTCAGCTTCCTCTTCGTGCCCTCGCCTCGATCTACTGCTTGAAGGCGCCTGATATTCTCTTCGAATTCGCAGTCCAGAATGACTGAAAGAAAGATCGAGTTTCTCCTTCTTGCAGCGTCTGCATATTCACGAGATGTAGCAGACCCTATATCATCGGATGATTGCTGATCGGTGAAAATGAAGGTCATCTCCATTGGGGAAGCCATGATAGACTCGAACATCTCACTGCGCTGTGTTCGGAATATCAGCCTCTTTCGAGGAGGAAAGATGGAGGAGTATATCTCATACCACGCGCTTTCTTTCTGACTGATACTCTGGATGAGATCTTTCGTATTTGAGAGCCACGGGGTCGACAAGGGTGTGGTTGTCGATTAGTCGAGCCTCCGGCATCAATTTGCTGAATGACAGATCAATACGAAGGCTGTGAACATGATGCTGATGCTCACTTGACTTCCCGTGCAACAGTCAATTTTCCAACGCCTGGATAGCCATTAATGTAGATGAAAGCCATGGTCAAATTAAGAGCGATTCTATCTGGTAGGAAGAGACCAAGCCTGAGGAGTGTGTACACAAATGTGGCACCGAATCGATCACATAGGTCGCTGATACCGGACTTCAGAACTAGCGGGGCAGTTTCTACTTAGTAATTTTCGAGGTAAGCATCCAAATCGTTTACTCGTAGCAATTTGGTGATTTCAGCAGAAATGCCCCCGGCCAGGCCAGAGGACTATCTTGAAGAAAATCACCATCTCATCAAATTATCCAGTATCTGATTGACAGGAACGTGAGGAACATTCTTCGTAGGCGCTTGGCACTGGCTGCAGGCTACTCCGCTGACGTAATCAAAGAGACCTCCGCCAACAGCGTCAAAATTCTTACGAGTATTGTGCTCACCATTGTACCGATGCACATCTAATCCAACTGAAATTGACCGGACAATATGCTCCGGGAGCGACCGACTAATATGCCGGATCCCAAAGACTTTCGGAGGAGACATGGAGGAAGAGACGCTGAAGATGTTGGGTTGGAAACGGTCTTGATATGCACACACGCCCTTTACAAGAGCCGCAAGACCTTGACCGAGAATTGCTTTGACGGAGCTATGTTCACATGCAAGAAGATCGTCAAGGCAACAAATGAAAGCGAACGTGTCAGGAATGATATCGGTTCTAGATCTCAGCACTGGAAGGACATATACGAGGTCTTCAACCTTGCTATCCCAGTCTTGGAGGCTCAGTCGCTCGCAGTGGAAGACCCTGCGACCGGAAGCATAGGATCTACATCGGCTTTGATGGCGCTGAATCATGATGTACTCATGAAGGATTTGGAACGACTGAATGATATCCTGGTGCTTGCGAGGAACGTTCTTGCAACTTCACAAGTAGTGCAAAACCTTGCTGGGGAAAGCCTCGTCGATCAGCAAGTCACTACACTCATCGATCTCTGCGTACGAGTCACTGCGAGGGGCTATGATGGCGAGGCAGGGAGCCGTACTGAGCAGCAGTGGGCCAATGTAATCAACTCTTGTGAGTAAATACCGATGTTGGACTTTTACTCTAGAGCATTTTGTTCATCATTACCGATGGAGACTGACTATTTACTAGATAAGAAGCTGCTGATCACCTGCCTTCAATTTCTGTACAACTTCGTCCAGGAAAATGAACAGCGAAAGCTTCTACTATGGCTCGATCTCTTTGCTAACGCCAAGGTCGCTAATGAATACAATGCTGGCACACTGCCTCCTGACTTAGGTCGCGAACATCTTGCAGCCAAGCTTGGAGAAATCCACGGTAAAGATAGAATAGACACCGCATCATCAGGTCAGACGTTTGACATGAAATCTGGACATGTGGACAAGCCGGGACCAGGATGGACAGCTAGTGACGAAACAACACATAGACATGAGAACGGTCGATCATCATATGACCGTGATATCGGTGAAGAGATAAATGATATAACCGAGTCTGTGAACTCTATGAAGCAAATGTCCACCAGTGATCCAAGCAAAGAGTCGAGTAGGGAACAAAACGGCCAGGAGCAAGATACGAATGCTGGCCCTGCTGCGCCTGCACAAGGTCAGGCTACGGGCGCCTCATCACAAGCAGCCGCACAGAAAGAGCTCTTGTTTGGAGCTGTGAAGACCGAGCGTGGTGACGAGTTTGGGGCATTACGCACGCCTCAATCTGCAGCAATAACATTACAACAAGCAAAGGATCAATTGATGGCGCGATTGGCTGACCCTGATACATTGCCAGGCTCTATAGTCGACGATGGGCAAGAGGTCCTAGCTACTGAAGGATTTGGAGAGAACGATTTTCAACCCCCAAGCGAAGAAGAAGAGGAGTACCGAAGCCCTGGTGAACCTGGGGACCAAGAACGGGGGTTACTGACTGACATCCCCCTTGTGCTTGGGCCCCAAGAGATCGAAGCCTTACCAATGCTTATTCAGATAGGCATCTGTGCAGGACAAGGAGCAGTAATGCATGGAAGGGACATGCAAGGTATGAGATGCAACATCTTACTCGCAGGCGAACCCGGTCGGAATCTTCTTAGAGAGCTACTCATATTCATTGCTGCATGGGATCTTCAGGATAACGAGATGTACTTCAAACTCATGATGCAGGTCATGGAGGCAATCCTGGAAAATGGACTGATGCCGTACGCATATCAGACATTCGCTGAAGTAAAGGACATTGTATCGCCAGCGCAGTCTATGGTCATCAAGATTCTTACTCAAATTTTTCGTGGCAAGCAAGGTCTGCCTCCCACCACAGGAAAAGCAGCCTGGACAGCTGGCAACGTGCACGCAGACGCTTCCCGCCGTGTAGATATCTACATCGTGCGCTACATCTTCACCATCTTCCGCCAATGCATTATCCCCGAGACCTGCGCTCTCATCTACCTACAAGGCCAAATCAAAGCCGGTCACGCACTCCCAGAAGACTTCCCCCTCAATCTATGGGATATGGAACGAGTTTACGAAGGCGTATATCAATTCCTCGAATTTTTCGCCGTCCTCACTGAGAGCGACGAGTGGAAAGACCTTCTCGTAAACTGGGAAATCGTCTCCGAACTTGTTACCCTACTCCGCGAGCTTGAAGCCAGCATCCCCAAATCACCCTTGAACGCCGTCCCTCAGACCGCAGCAGAAGCGCAGCAAGTGGCGATGCAACAAGCGCAAGCTAAGGCGTCTCAACCAATTGCCTCAGCTACTTCAGCACCCACCCCCGTCGCAGTCGAGCGACCTTTTGATGTTGCAATTGAACGACCGTTCGAAATACCCACTGGGCCAGTCGGCGACGGCCCCTTCCCTCTCCCTTCTCCCATCTCCCAAACCGACAGCCAAGACCCCGAAAACCTCGACACGGCGGACCCGAGCGACTTCGAATGGCGCAACCTCAAAAAACTTGTCATCCTTGTCCTCTCATCTTTAGTCTGGAAAAGCCCTACGGTACAGAGACAGATTAGACAGTATGGAGGTGTGGAAATGGTACTGGCTTGTTGTAATTATGATGGTAATAATCCGTATATTAGGGAACATGCGGTTATGTGTTTGAGATTTTTGCTTGAGGGGAGTGATGAGAATAGGGCGTTGGTGAAGGGGTTTGAGGAGATGAGGATGAGGAATGGAGGAAGGGCAGAGGGAGTTTTGGGAGAGTTGAGGGCGAAACCTAGTGTGGTCCGGGTGGAGAACGGAGGGCATGTGGAGGAGCAGGAGGAGCTCTGATACTGTGAAGATCATTGAAGTGCATACTCATGGGACGTTTGGGAAAAGAGTCCATCAAGTGCTGATGGCTCTCGGGGCTTTGCTTGCAGGATGAGGCTGGATACTTAGATTCACAATTTTGCTTGGAGAAGGTGGATACTCGGCATGATACTCTCATGAAGAAAGGTCCATGATAGAAAATGAAATTTTTCGCTTGTAGATTCAATGAAGACGATCCGGTTTTGCATATGTGATCCTTAGCTTTCTTCCAATTATACCAAACACCCATTCCTACAGCAGACGACGTTCGCTTATTCTATGTCCATCGTCAAAGATGTAGAAACAACTCAAACCCTTCCCAATCACGATCACTATCCAAATAATTGATGAAAAATCAAGCCAATTCATCAAAGTCACCACAAGCCCCTCACACTCCCTCGTCCAGTTCTACTCAAAAGTCCTGCATCCAAAGTAGTAGGTGAGTTTCGTCATGCCCCTCAATCCTGCCATCGTCCTCAATGAGTTAACGACCGAACCATGGTCCCCTCGCAGCTCCTCAGAGCCTATCATCCCACTCATGCCCCCCACCTCCTCCATAACTCGTCTGCCCCTCCGGCTGCGCGTACCCAAATCGTCCCGCCTCAATCGGCCTCTGTACTTTGTACGGTCTTTGTAAATCCGCACTCGGTTCCCGCACGTTGATATGTGGCGTCGACGCATCCAGATCGTCATTCTGGTGGAACGGGCTCGAGCTCCGTAGGTCCGTAGGCCCTTTGATATCTAACATCTGATTATACACCCCTCGTTCCTTCGTCTTGCGCTGGACTCGGAGGTCTAATGCGAGGGCGAGGAGGGTGGAGACGGCACCTGTTACGGTGAAGGCGGTGCAGGCTTTGTACATGCGGCATACCATTATTCCGTCGGAGTTGTGCCATCTGTGGGTTGTGCAGCGGTGGCCGAGGGTCCAGCCTAGGTTCCAGGTGAGTAGGGCGAGGCCGAGGAGCCAGAGGATTGAGAGTATGAGGTTGGCGAGGAGAGAGGTGCGTGGAGGGAGGTGGCTGGTGAAGTGGAGCATGGTTGTGAGGAAGAGGGAGAGAATGGAGAGGAGGGAGACGGTTAGGAGCTGTGAGTGGTGGTGTTAGTGGTTGTAGTGGGTCAGGCTGGGGTGGTTTGTTTGCGTACCAGGAAGAAGGTCCATGGGATGTAGTAGTGCTCGAGATGGAGCTGGTGGACGAAGAATACCAAGATACTGGAGACGATGAGGGCGGAGAGTAGCTGGCCGGTTCTGATAAGGTGGAATGCGAGTGGTGGGTAGGAAGAAGGTTTCGTGGAGATCTTATCTCGGCCCTGGCCAAGAATAGGACGCATTTTGAAGGAATGTTTGTTTGACAACGAGAGTGCGCAGTCAATGAGAGCAGCGCGACGAGATGATGAAGAGTTTGAAGAGGTTGAAAGGAGGCCGCGAGGGCGCTGAAGGATTGAGCTGCGGGTATCAGGTATCAGACCTGTTATTGACGACAAAAGTTAGCCGCTCCATCTTTTAATCCTCAATTTTAGTAAACATAGGGCGCTAGGAGTATTAATCTCCCTAGTCTCCGGTCAAAAAGTCGTTGATGCGGGTCGATGTTTGGCTTTTCCTATCCAATATAATTTTGCCTTCACTCTCCATCTTTTCTCAGGGCGATTAACATTGTCTGTCTAGAGACCTCCCCTACCCTTGAATGTCCGGCTTCATCTCTGAATCATCACGAACAGGGGAAGAACAGCTCGCCACCTCAAGGCATGGAGATTCGGAGCAATCACCGGAAGAGCAATACCATACATTATCAGGCACAAAAAGCCATTCCTCGCTGACAATGGAGGAGAACAACGAACCCGAGATCGAGGATGCTGAGATTGACATATCTGCTGGACAGAAGATGCTCTCTGCTGTCTCGGGCAGTCTCCTCACATCCCTCCTCGGTAGCTGTCTCTCGAGCCAAACAAAAAAGAAAAGTGTCTAATACATTTTCGATCCAGTCACCCCTCTGGACGTAGTTCGAGTCCGCCTTCAGTCCCAACCAAATACCTCTGCTTCCTCCCTCCCCAAAACGTCCTCACAATTCGCCAACCTCCCACCGAACCTTGGAGTCACATCCTGCTGCCGCGAAGTCTTCTGGGTCAACAACACCTCTCCCTTCTGCATAGCCACCAACCCCGCCAATCTCTCCTCCTCCGCCACCCTCGCAACGCTCAACCCCTCCCTCTCCTCTACCTCCACACCCGCAGCAGACTGTGCCGTTGACGAGGCACGCCGAAAAACTTTCACCTCCACTCTCGATGGCCTCCGCAAGATCGCCCGCAACGAAGGCCCCACATCCCTCTGGCGCGGCCTCTCCCCCACCCTCATCATGGCCATCCCGGCAAATGTCATCTACTTCACCGGCTACGATTCCCTCCGTACCAACCCCCGCAGTCCGATACGAAATTACATCCCAGACGCCTACGCCCCTCTGATCGCAGGCTCAATAGCTCGAGTTGCAGCAGCTAGCGTTATAAGCCCCATCGAGATGTTACGAACGCGGATGCAAGCAGCGACGTCCAGCAGCGGCACAGGGGTCTTCGCGGAGACAGTTGGGGGTCTGCGGAAGATGGTCCACGCAGAGGGATATACGTCATTGTGGCGGGGACTTACGCTGACCCTGTGGAGAGATGTGCCGTTCAGTGGGATATATTGGTGGGGTTACGAGACGGTACGGAATGCACTGACTGACTTGCGAGATCCACCACACTCGAGAACACCCCCGAGGTCGAGATCGAGATCACGCAGTGACGAAAACCACACTTCTACTTTCGTCGACAGCTTCATAGCAGGTGCTGTATCTGGAGGTGTTGCTTCCGTCGTCACTACTCCCTTTGACGTTGGCAAGACACGACAGCAGGTGCTACAACATGAACCCAAAGAGACCGGAGCGAATGCAAAAGCAGGGCTACTACGACCAGAAGACCGATCGATGCCGCGCTTCCTCTACCACATACTAAAAGGAGAAGGCATGGCAGGCCTATTCCGAGGCTGGGTACCCCGAACACTAAAAGTCGCACCAGCGTGTGCAATCATGATCAGTAGCTATGAGGTCGGGAAGAAGATGGCCAAGGGACACAACGAGAAAAAGCGGGATGCAGTTGAGCAGTGACAGAGTTACATTAATTGATTCCTGGTTTAAGGCATAGCGAGGCGTTGCATGTCACCACCAGTATCTGGTACGAGGTTTTGGAAGCACTAGGGAAGGTAGATATGTGTACAATAGGACTTTTCCGAATTTAAGACTCGATGTGATCGAACAGCGCCCACACTTGATCTCTATCATAATAGTGAAAGCCGAATGTTGCCAAGGGGAAGCAACTTCTAGTCAGACCGCGAAGCTCACGTTGAGATTAGTGAGGTAGATACCAAATACTTTGATTTTCTATGTGAAGATGCGATACGCTGGTCAATGGCCATGATGCATTATGTTCCTCGCATGCAATCTCATACATACAACGCATTAGTTCCTCACCCCCTGAACGCCATCGCTAGTACGCTTCCGGTTTTCCAGAATCAATCACGAAAGCACGGTAAAACTTCCCCTTTCACATTACGGCTGCGCTTCCATTCGCCGAAATATTTTATTGATCGTCAAGATCCAATCATGCCCTCATCGTACTCTACCGAGCGTCCTGCTGTCTTTCCCCTTTGAAGTAGGCCTTGGTCCCATAGAGCTGTCCCTTCCGTTCGAGACTGGCCTCACTCCCAGAGAGCTCTGCCTTCTGTGAGCATAAGGGTTAGTCGTACCGCTTGGGGTCTCGCCTATGTTTGCCAGCGGCGAAGCAGAATTCTTGGGTAGGGGCAGCATGCTAATGCCGCGGCTGCTGGCCATAGAGGTATTTGGCCTCTGTGGTCTTGGCCGGGCAGAAGGGCTCTCCTCGGCCGGAGGACTTGGTATGTTATCAAGACGAATGGTCTCCTTCTTGGACGAGGCTGTGTTGGGGGGTGTCTTGTCTTTGACCTTCACCCAATCGGCCCCGCTCGCTGGAGAAGATGTTGAAGGCTTGCGCATACCTAGAGAGCTTTGAGCACCAGAAGAGAGACGAGGGCGGTTGGAGATCGTCGCGGATGTGGGTGTAGGTGCAGGAGAGGAGAGACCTAATGGGCTGGGTAAGGGACCAGACGCCTGGTAGGAACCAGCACTGCTGGGAGAACGGAAAGCCATGGAGCTCCTATTGCCGGGCGTGGAAAATGGCAAAGGTCTCGGCCGCTGACCAAACTCGAAATAGTCAACCTTTGGGGAAGAATTCCACCGAGGTTTATTGTCGACAGAAAGGCTTGGCCGTTGATGTCTGCCACCAGGCGTTGGTGTGGCGGACGCCGGGTTGCCATATGGCGACGGTGAAGCGCCTCGAAAATCGGATGTGACAGACCTCAGCGTTGGCGTCTTGCGTGGTAGTTGGGTTGAGCCTGCTGAGCCAGGTGGCATGCTGACATAGCGCTTACCTCCGTTTGGGCGGGACAAGCTGATACTGCTTCGTCGGCTTGCTCCGTTCATGCCAGGTGAGGCGTCCCTCTTGTGGCCACTCGTTGGGCCCATGACGACTGAGGATGCGGGTGAGCTACCAGGAGTGTCGATAGTGCTACCGGTAGCTGAGCGATCCATTGAAACGATGCTTGAGATAGAATCCCTTAGCTGTTGGTTCTTGTTCATCGTCAGGTCATCCAACGCTAGATCCATGCCCTTAATATCTGCTTTGATGTTCTCCCATCTTGCTTTGACGTCCAGATGCAACCGAAGTATCTCACCATTGACTGTCAGACGATCAGTGACACCCTTCTGGATGATGCTCAGGACTTTCTCAATAGCAGGGCCATAGTGACTCTTCTTCGCTTCGTAGGCCTCAACTTTCTTGGTCAGCAATGGAGGATTGCTGTGCTGCATACCAGCATCGATTGACTCTTGGAGCTTGGTGATGGCCCGTTCAACCGATTCACACAGCTTTTGTGCCTGCCGCCCAGCATTCCTGAATACGGTCACCCATCGATCTTCGCCAAGCTCTTGCCTCAACCCTTCTGCGTCGCTCTCCAAGTCCTTCCATTTCTTTTCCAGGCTTCTCCTCCGAGACTCAAGCTCCTGACATGCAGTAGGGAGAACAGTCTCCGCTCTTGTTTGAAAGCCCGACAGTGTCATTGGAAGGAAATCTAATGAGGCCCGAAGAGGCTGCATCCGAGCGAAAAGAGCCAGTAGCCTTGTGTCGTCTGGCGCGATGCCAATTGTGGGCGAATTTACCGTCGGACTCGCTGGTAAGGCAGACGGTAGGCTCATTCTATTCACCAACGATTCCTTCTCGCCCTCCTCAGCGATCGTATCCAGTTCCTGGATGTCGAAAGATGCACTGCTGTCTAGCAATGGGTCCGAGAGCAAGGCTTTGTGCCTAGCTTCTTCCATTTCGAACACCAGTCTGGACAAATTTTCCATCTCCAGGCCAATATCTCCAAGAACAACGTTCCAAAGCTCTTCCCATTCCATTGCTAACTCAACCTGCGATTTAATGTTTTTCAACGACCTCTTCACGTTACCCCAGTGCCCAAGAATAGTCTCCATCTGCTCCACTACATCTTTCAGCTGCTCAGCAGGTACGTTAGAGATATCAGGCCGCTCTTGCAGATCTTCAATGGCGGTGACATAGACGCCTATGAGTCCTTCGAACGTCCCAATAGCCACATCGACCTCCCCGAGCCCTTCCCGACCTCCAGCAGCAGCCCATTCGACATCATCTTCAGCATCTAAGCCGCCCAAGACCTCGGTTGCCTTATGAAGCCACTTTCTGATTTGGTCTGCGGCGTTGCCAAGAGTATTTGCTGCCACGGGAGCCGTTGGTATCGAGGATATGCTTGTTGAAAGGGATGTTGCGTTCGGCAAAGCGAGAGATGTCAACTGTGATAGCTGGCTCGAAAGTGATATGCGTGAAAGGGAATAGACGGAATTTGCTCGTGATGATCGTAGCGAGTTGAGAGAATTGAAATAAGATTCTGCATCCATCGAAGATCCTGGAGTCTGGGGTTTGTGCTGTTTGCTGGGAGATACCAGTGGTTCTTCGTCCTCCGAGCTGCTAACAGGGAAGTGGGTGTCTTCTGACTTTTGGATTATAGATGTTGGTGGCATAGCAGGTTCGGTGGCATCTTTCTTGCTCCTGAACGCAAAGATGTTGTGGCCAGCCATCGAGTCGGTCAACGTTGGTAAGGTTCCTGCCGTGAATGTCGTGGTCTCGTGGTCCCGTAATGGATAGAGAGCGTTTGTGATCGTAAGTGTAGCCTCGACCTTTTCTAGTCCCCAAGCCGGACGTTATATTCTATTCACACCTCTTCTGGTGAATGCTGAATCCCTTGTCAGCTGTAGCCTCTGGTCTAGAAGTGATCCCTGCTACAAACGCTGCGACTGGGGTTCAGCTAAGGTCGCAAGATTCCATCTTGTATCGGTGTCCTTGTCCTGTGCTAGAGTTGTGGGAGGGGCTGTAGCGTGATTCTACCAGGGCCAACTGTGAAGCCTCGTGAGATTCCAGTGTAGCCAAAGGTTGGGAGGAGGAGCTTCTATAGGACAATAGCAAGCGGTCTTTAATACAAAAGCGGTGAATATCACTGCTATAAGTAGAGAATCTCGGGGGGTTGGCGGCGGAAGAAGAAGGTATTCTTGCGGCAGGAGGAAGGGGCTTTGTTGTAACGCCGTGCCTGTGCTCACCGACGCGTTTGAGGTGCAGTAAGAGCTTTGATGGCTGATTGGGAGCCAGGCAGAGCAAACACGCAATGTCTCGGATACCAGCGAGAAAAATTTGGTGCGGAGATGAAGTCGATCTCTGAAGCAAGGGTTGAATGTTTCTGGTAGGAGTAGCCGGTGTTGACAAACGTGTCGCGGTAAGGCTGACCCCGGTTTCATAACAAATTCGCATCATTTGCTCCTTGTTTTAGGCACGAAGTTAGTCTTTTACAGCATGTGTATGTTTGTTGTCTAAGACAATGGCCAACAGAAAGAGATTTATGGGTGTCAATTGGATCCTTTGAGGATACTAGTACATTTGGAATGCAAATGCACGGAACAGAGGGTATCAAGAAACGCCATGCCATCTACACAAGCCCCAAGCAGAGAAGATCCCCTCAAAATAATTTCCTTCTCCCCTAGACATGAATCATAGCCATCATAAGGTTCGTGAGTCGTCCTGCTCTACAGCCCCAGCCTCCACTGGCTGTTCCTCGGGATAGATCGCTATAGGAGGCGATCGTACTGCAGGCTCCTTCCATTCTCTCGTAAGCTCTTCCCTAACCACTTTGCTCCATTGAAGGATGGCAGCATCGAAATCTGGCCATGCCTCGCTCTTATTATTCACCACCCCGGAAACGTTGACTTTCAGCTTCGTCTCCCAGCGTATGTCAGCGGCTTTGATCCAGTAGCGAAGATTTTCTGCGCAGCGGTAGGGTTTCGCTAGATCGGTATGGAAAGCCTTGATATCACCCAACTGGCGTTTTGATTTCTTCAAGAGAGCATTGTGCAGACGCACCAGGGTCAGTCCCGTGCGTAGTGTTTCAAGGAACGGAGTCGGTGTCTGGCTGGTAGTTTGAATTGGTGTCCACTCTGGTAGTGTTTTTTCGGATAGGAATGAGGATAGGAAGAGCCGTTCTCGTTCCCGCTCGCGACCCTCCCAGGAACCTTCGAGCCATTCCCAGCTGTCTCGCGTCTTCTTCTCTAGCTCCTCCATTTCCACCTCGTTCGCAAGGAAAGCATCGATTCCTTCCACCCAATGCTTGATCACGTTAAGCTCATCCTCCCTCATGCCACCTGCAAAGCTGCGGCTGACCATCCGTTTCAGGATATCAAGAACCTCGTAGAGTTCCTGACGTATCTGACGCTCTGACTTGATGCTATAGAGTCGCTGAGGATCTTCGTGTGAGGTGTAGTATATCTTAGCTGCACGTATGGCGAGGGTAACAACATCTAGTATATGGACACCCTGTATCTCATACCAGCCAGATGATTGAGAGAACGATGAAGGCATCTTGTTTTCAACATCTTCTCCAGATGGATCACTACCTTTGCTCTCTTGCTTCCTCCTATCGAGTTCCTCCTTCTCTTGGTCTTGAGCATTTTGAAGGGCCTTCTTAGCTTCACGCAAAGCGGTCTTGAGGTCATGCCTGAGGGTCTCTAGGTCTGGCGGGGGTGGTAGGTATTGAACCTTGTGACTATAGGTACTGACGGTTGGTGGCAGCATCAATGGCTCTTCGGGATCATGAATGCCTTCCACTTGGCTAGCATCCAGTGTTGGGCTTTGGTTCATTGCTGCGTTGTCGTATATCCTTGGCATGACATGTGTAAAACCAATTTTGGTCTTCGACTCCTTGGCCAGTTGGCCTCCTTTGCCATCTAGTAGACCTGTCCGAGCGAAGTAATACTGTAGATGAGCGATGCTACCCAGGCTGAGTACACTATCCCTGTTCCCTGCCGAAGGTGCAAAGGCAACGCCTTGGGGCCGTACATAGCCTCTCTGTCTGAGAGCAGCTGAAGCAGACGAGGACCGAGACGTTACAGAGGGCTGGGAGAAAGTCGATGCTGAGGATGTGACCGACGAGGCTGCTGAGAATGACCGACTCAACGGGGGACAGGCAAGTAAAGCAGGCGTAGGAGAAATTGATGGAGAAGGTGATGAGTCTCTCGTCAGAGGAGGGGAATTTGAGGCATTGCTTTCCGTCGCTGAGGACGGACTGATAGCCATTGTCGGCGTGACTGGAACATTGCTGGCGTGTTCATGCATTATGTATAAGCTTAGTGGAATGTAAACACTCCCGCAGAGATACCAGCGGAATGATCACGTGAATAATGCTCATTATTGAATGTTGAAGTTGTTGAAGCCACAGCCCTTCAGGGGCACGAAGGCCCAGATTCAGACGCGAACGGTTTCACGCGTTTCGTCCAAATCTGGACACATCGAGGTATAAACTTTCGATCTATCACAGCTTTCTTTGTTTACAGCCTCTATGATTATTCTGCGAAGCTCCAGGGAGCGATCGTGAGAAACATTTCAATGATTACAGGAATCCATCAATCCCACGGCTGTGGCTTCCCGTGCCCATCCACCATCTCGCTCTTCCTCGACATTTACTGGACATTGAATGAACGCTCGCCCCCCTTGACCTTGATTTCCTCCTTCTCGACTTTGACCACATGCGCAGCACTTGGTCCATTGTTGATCTCCTTCAGATATGACTTGATGCTATCTTCTGAGCCTTGTACTTCTCCGGCCACCTAGATACCATTGCCATGTTAGAACTAGTCGAACGGACTCGATTAAAGCAGAGAAGTCGCAATATCTGCGGAGTGTTTTGGCGTAGAGAATGAGCATACAGCACGAAGGCTCAAACATAACAGAGAGGAAGGTTTACCTTGCCATCAGAAGTGTTCGATACATAGCCCGTGAGATTGAGCGACTGGGCTTTCTTCGAAGCAAAGTTCCTATCAAAGACGCTTCAGTCATGGCCCGCTTCCTCTGATCATGAAGGCATACCGGAAATTCACACCTGCGCACTGTCAATACCTCAGCGAGAATAATGGACTCCTTGTTGGTCACGAACCTTGCACTTCGCCGTGGACTTTGTAGGAAATCTATTATGGGGCCAAAAGTCAATCCTCGGGCTGTGGTGCGATTTCATGGAGAGTAAAATACATACACGCTGCGTAGACATCTTGGCGACAGTGGTGGAGAAGAGTCTTTGCATCAATGTTATGGAGGAAGTTATCAACCGCAGCCGTAATAGAAGGCTAGAAGGAGAAACGTCGGTGTTGGGTTGTAACTGGGATGCTCGTAGGAGTCTGACGTCAACTGGCTACGGATTTCTCTATCGTTTCTGAAGGGACTTGTGTACAAGCATAGAGCTAGCTTTTACGGGCGTTTTGTAATATACTACTATTGTCATCAATGGTCGTCTGCTACGTTCTGTCTACAGATATCCTGGACAGAATGCCTGGTGGCAAAAATTGGCATGCTGTATTCACGGCTGCTGTGCATACATCATAAAGTCCATTGACTTGCAAGAGAAACCCCAACCAGACGTTCGAATTCGAGAGCTCGGTGCCATATCAGCCGTCTGTTAATGGTTCCAGAGTGGATATATGAGAATGCTGCATTTTGTGCTTTGCTCCCAGTCGCACTTGGCATTGGTCTCTCTTCAAGGATAGCTTGGGAATTTCAGGCTGTAGAGCTCGACAACGATCTTTTTGAAATGTATCGTAAATTGCCAGTCTTCCCTTCTCCATCTCGATGCCTTCCCGAAAATGGCAGTATTCATTTCTTCTTCTCAGCCGCTTCCAGTCTCTCCTCCAACTTTGCCACCAAGGTGTGTATCCGTTGAACCGCCGCCTGAAGAGCCTATACAACCGTGAGACACGTCAGCTTCTGAATGTAGGATATAATGAGATATATTCGAGTCACGGAAATTAATGCCATTCGAAGTCTATCGACAAAAGACGAACGAGCTATAGCTCCTCCCAAACACCTCTCAAACGCCTTTCAGAAATTTTCTCGCCTTCTTTCGCCATCTTGAAATCATCTATCATCTATGCATGACTTGTTTGCGCGTTGATAAACGCCATTGCCCGCCGCTATGCGCCATCCCTATCGTACAACATTATCCCGCCCCCAAGCCCTGAAGATACAGCGCAATGCCATGCAAATATATGCAATGCAGTACCGCGGTGACAAGAAAGTCAAGTGTGCTTAGATCGCCACGCGCTCGTACAACTCGTCAACGGAATCTCTACTGACATAGATATCCTCAGTGAGCAGCTCGTTCGAAACCTTGTATTCCTCCAGGATATAGTAATAAGTCCCTGCACCAGCGAGGGTCGAGCCGAGTAGGAAGCCAAAGATTCTACATAACACAATTCCATTAGCTAGGGCTCTGTGCGTTAAGAGGCAAAGGGGCACTCTGGCACTTACCCTCCTCTAAACGCGCCAACAGGTCTCCGAGCCGGTGCACCAGTAACAGCTGAATCTAGCATGCGAGCTGAAGTTTGAAATTTTCTTGAGGTGCGGAGAGGCGATGTGGCTGTTGACTGGCGGAAAGCGAGCATTGAAGGGGCGAGGATTCTAGAGGCCATGATTGCTGTACTATGGCTTTTGATGGCGGAATGGGCGGTGGCACGATTATGGGACTGGCACGAGCAGTGGAGGGAGTGGAAAAGACAGTGGGTTCGAGATGAGTGTCGATAGTGATCGAATGTGAGGAGTGAAGCACGAGGGAGGTGAGAGATCAGGGGAGAGGCGCGAAGATTTTGGCGCTAGCGTGGACCCCAGAAAAACTTCTCCCGGAAATATAATATTGATCCGTTATAGGTGCTCTAGCACTACTCACTTCTACGGCCTTTCAAACATAGTTAGCTTAATTGCTACATGGGTATCGTTACAATAACAAGCTGTTCTCCCAAACATCGAGATCAGAGCTACGTCTCTAAACAATCGTACTGTCGTCGAATACATCTTGTAGAAGATCTTGAACGCATGCCTCCTTGTCGGCTGCTTCCATCCGATATGTGCTTTCGAAAGCATTAATAGATAATTGTCGCAAGAAAGGACGTAGAATTCTATCGACCATGCTCTCTTTTGGTGTTTCGTGAACGTTTTCCCACGTGAGTAAAGGCTTTCGCTCTACCTGAGAGGTGGCAAATGTAGTGGTTGCACTTTGCGGCGCGATAGCCTTGGTATCCAACCCTTCTGCAAGACCGTCCACCAGGGCCACAGGCTTCCAGTCCGACGGTCTGTATACGGCATCGATCGTGTCGGTGACGAACAGCCATTCACGCAATTGAAAGTCATCAGGTGCTACCGTCAACAGCGTGTCGAGAAGCTTCGCAGCTTGTAATACACAGTTGATGCTGTACGTATCATGCGTACTTGTCCGGCTGAGAGACGATAGGGCATCGCACAGTTCTGTATCGACTACGGGCCAGAATGATGATAGGTGCACCGGTGTATTTTTGAGGACCAAAGCTCGGAGGACCATGTAGACCTCAGCTCGCGTTGCCGACGATGGTGAAGAGGCCGCAGTCGCGGCCATCAAGTCAACAAGCTTCTCCTGAAGCCCACTCAAATGGACGACAAAGGTGTCGCTATCAGAAGATAACATCAGGAGGGCCATCCTGCGGAGGTTAAGCTGCGTTTTTCTGTCAGCTTCCAGGCGGGCCGAGGAAGCTCCAACGCCAAACACGATACCGGCAGATGCTGGAGGCGATAAGCGAGACAGCAGCTCTGGCATTCGTTCTTTTTCTTGGAGCACCCATTGTCGTAATACCGGCATCCAGCCATTTCGGACCAAGTCCAAGGAATCTATGTTAAAGAATTTGGAGTCATTGAAAGCCTCTGCGACGTCCCTTCTCCACGTCTTCGATGCTTCGGAAATCCTTGACATGGCCTTCAGTATGTTGATAGTATTCAAAGTAACATTTCGCGGAAAATTCTTCCATTTAAAGGTTGGTATTAGGACCTGCGTGGAAATTGTCGTCGTAGCAGCGGCTATACGGTCGGTATCAACCAAGATCTTAGAAATATTGGGCAGAATTGCAGCAATTATAGCGACAACATCATCACGATCAAAATTTCTACGAGGAGCCATATTCCCACCAGCAGCCTTATCATCATTTGCCACCGCGGGCGGGTCTGGAGAAAAGGCTAGAGGCTTGGTCGCGAACGTAGCAGCGAGCAGGCGGACGAAGAGTTCCTACATTGATTAGCATACCTATGGGGAAATATCTTGTAACAACTTACGCCAATATCTCGGCGCATCTTACGTTGTTCGCCAAAGTTAGTATTGTCGATTTTCTCTCCCAAAATTGCCGTAAATTCTAGTAGCGTTGGTAACGTTTGCCTTTGAGGCAATGGATTGCCAAGCACATCTCTCAAGAACGTCATGCAGTCAATCCATATCTCGTCGAGGGCGTCGTCTTCCATTGACCTTGTATAGGCAGCAAGGAAGGTGGCCAGGCTGACATCAGACAGCTCCGACGTCAAAGTTGATTTGCGAACAGGGTCTAGAACGTTCGGGTTGGTCCGGCTATAGATGGCATTGAACAAAGCTGGGATGGTATTCTTTGGTCTTGATCCTTCCAAGGCATGCAGAAGATTGAACACAGTGCTAGACTGAGCCGAGCCACCTGCCAGGTCTGCTCTGTGCCAAAATTCGACGAGAGTCTCCAGACATTCCAGGGCCTCTGCGGCGAGAAGGTGCTCCAGCATCCGACGAGTACGGTTTCTCAGTCGAAGCGATGTATAATTGAAAGATGCCGCGGTGGTGGCACCGCGTGCCGAGGTCCCTAGCCCAACATCCCCCCATGACCACATACTGAAGCAGACTCGTACCGTATCTTTGAAGCATAGTAACACAGTCAATCGATTGTTCGCCGTCGCCGATCTTGATTTCTGACCCTCAGGCGCAAAAACGCCGGAAACCATGTTGCCAAAGAAGCCTTGAACTCGTTCGGGGCTTTTGATAGACGGCGTATGCCCCTCGTCTTGGAGCAATTGATCATGACCTCTAGCGAGGACCTGTTCAAGACCATTGAGAAGCGCATTGAGAATGGTGATGGGCTCACTAGTGCGGAAATCCCCAGTAGATTCATCCTCAAATATGGCTCGCAAGCCCTGAAAGACGAACTCGATGCTCTTGGTGAAACAGTCGACCAGCGGCATGAGTGTCTGGAATGCGTTGCTAGCATAGAAGGGCAAACAAGAATCCAGGAAGCGAATCCAATGATCGATAATGGGATGACTATTAGGGGAGCTTATGCCAAGGATCAGACAATCAAGTAGTGCTGCTGGTGGTGCAGCCGAACCTGGAAATACGCCATCCCTTTCGCCTCGATCGATGGACAAAGAAAGCTGAGACACACTGCGAACATTTTCTCGGGACGTGGTCCTTCTATGCGTACTTGGTGATGCGTCTCTTTTGGATGATTGCGAGTTGAGAAGTACTGATATGAGTTCCATTAATGGCATCTGCAGCATAATGTCCGACTGCTCCACCGACAAGGAGAGCGTCCCGAGGAGAGGAAGGTCGAGGCTCAATCCCACAATTGCCATCGAAGACTGTCCAAGGACTAGTTGTTGGAGAAGTGAAACGGACGTTTGGCGTAGCTCTGCTATCCTGAGATAGCAATCGTCATGCTTTTTAGGATGTTTCTCTAAGGTTCTCATGCACAGTTGTGCCAGGTAGATCTGAACAGTCCTCGCAGGATTTCCATCGCTGTCAGGTGCATTTGCTGGCCCAGTAACAGCGGAATTTTGCGTACTCGTTTGGGAATCTGCTAAATCGACTGGACTGTTCATTGAAGCCCAAACGTTCGTTTTGGATTGTTTCACAAGGTTTAAAATCGTCCGTAGGTAGTAAACGCTTTGAGAAACATCCAGTGAGGACTCGCTGGTAGTTTGAACGACCTCTTTGTCATCACACGACTGCGACTTCCAAAAGTCTTCATTGTTTATGTACGGGGAACTTCTCAAACGATAGATCAGAAATTCCATAATCCTGCCAAACAGAATGAGCCCTGATTTCTAGTTTTGGGTTCCCGAACGCCATTACCTTTGTAAGCTCGAAAGTGATTGCAGCCAGCTGGTCACGAAGATGAAAAGTTCGGTCTTCGCATCCATCAGCGAGTCGAGAAGTATCAACAAGGGTCGTGCCAGGACGAAAGGTTCTCCGGGCTTGCTCGTTGTCTTCCGATCCGAGCTGCGCATTGGATGGCCAAAGCTCGCCCGGCGATCTGTCTGAGCATTCAAAGTGGAGCCGCTGTGAGCCCATATTGTGGCAAAACGACGAGCACCTATGAACATTCAAGGTCAGCAAGCTACGAAGCAGAAGATTCGCAAAACCCCGTCTTCGCTCTGCGAACATTCACTCAAGTCGTGATGGAGATCGAGGGTAACATACCCTCAATATGGACTTTCTGTGTAACTTTGCCACCACCGGACTCGAATATAAGCGTTGCGATAGACCCTTCCACAAGTTGGCTGTCCGGTGATATCAAATGAATGCGCCAGAGGCAGCGCACCGCCTCAACGTTGTGCTTCAGTTGGGAAGGGGAGGTGTATGCCCAGAGTTGTGTCAGTAAGCCTGGTAATATCTGACGAACACGATGATCCGAATTCCAAGAATTACCACCGTCCCGAGATGCTTTGTAAGTAATTTCAGCTGTCGAGACGAGCGCCGCCACAGTAGGAAAAGGTACGAATCTGCCTTCGTTGGCCCTGCAATTGTTTGACGCGCGTAGAAGACTCAACATCAATCCTTCGTAATCGGCGTCTGCCAATCCAGGCGCTTTGTGTATTAATTTGTCAAAGAAGGCTAGTCCCTCTTCTAGGTATTCAGAGCGAGTGTCTAATGCCTGGACAATAATTTGGCTAGCGTTGTATTGCAGCGCCCACTTGATGTCCTGAATTTCCATCGGAGGCGTCACATCCTCTGTACCAGACCGCACCTTTCGGTAGAAGGCTCGGATATTCTCCAGCTTTTGGCTATTACCGTTGGCTGGCAACCCCTTCTCTGAAGATCCGGCTGTGAGGACTCGTTGCGGGAGCAGGTCGAGCAGTTGTGTAGCGACCCTAAAAGCACTGGGAAAGAGAATGTTTTTCTCGTTCGAAGACTGTACATTCTTGGGAGTGTCCCCTGTCAATTGGCGCAAGCGTATGATTAGCGTAAGTGTAGCAAGTGGTATATGAGTTGTAAGCATCTCCTCTTCCTTCACATTGAAGTTTGTTATAATGAAAAGAGCGAGGTCTAAACGATTCTGTTGCCCAATCTCAAGAGACTCAACGAGGATTATCACCAACTCTGCCCAGATCGAACTGGATTCAATACCATCGAAGAATACGTTTGCACTGCGCAAAACCTCGGAAAATGCTTCTTTGGAAGCTGCAATTCTCTGATATCTCCAGACGCTTTCCATAGCAGGCAAAAAGACACGTGGGATCACTAGGCTGCCCACTTCCCAGCGGTCCATCAATGAGAGGCATATTCGATAAGGTCGCGCCATCTCGGAGGGCATAATCCCCACTTTGGTAAACATCTTGAGTATGGCACTTACTAGAGTTGGCATTCCGTAGAGCTCGAAGTGATCTATTTGAGACATTACGGGGTGCATCTTTCCGTTGAGGTTGGGGGAGCTAGGGGAGTTTGGAGCACTGTCTGCGCCCGCTGATGGCTCGGGGCCCAAAAACCATGTCCATAGTCGTCTGTTTAGACTCATTTCTCTCCGGACTACAACAGAAGAGGCCGCGGCGACCAGTAGCTCTAGGTCCCCTGAAACGACCTTCTGGTGAAGTACGGCTGACTGCAGCGGCAAGTGGGTGACCAGTAGATCCAAAAAACCCCTTTGAGTTAGTAGTTGCTCGTCCTGTAATCCCGCAGCGAAACAACGTATTAGCAAGCCCGGTTCTGGCGATGTCACCGCTTCAATCTCGGGAGGTAGTTGTCCATTGGCGGGTCCCCTTTCTCTGCTATCCGAATGATCTGATTCCCCAGAGGGCCCCGTTGGCTTTCCCAAGCGTGGAAGTTCTCGCATCATGAACGCCAAAGCACCCTGACGTCGACTCGAGCCTGTAATGGAAGCTAAAAATAGGCTTTGCCAGAAGTACTGGTCACCCGTGACGCTTGAGAAACTAGCATTGGAGCTCAGCCCTTTTCCTACGGCATTTCGAAACTTATTAAGAAGAGCAAGCGTGCGTTCGAATTCTTCACTTGTCTCTTCTTCAAGACCTGGAAGGAGGGCAAGGACAATAGCCTTTGAGGCTGATCGTAACATGGTCGGATGAAGAGGTACAATGAACGTTTCGAAAAGCGAGAGAAGAGCCGGTTTGACTGAAAGCGCTGCAAATGACAGAGTGGGCGATAGTCCAGGTAAATAGAGAGGCAAGTCCTTGGAGAGACCCTCGTTGTCTAGAATCGCAAACACATAGGCGTAAATTTCCAGTGTCTTTTGGTGCACTCCCGAAGGCAAAACTGGGTCCAGACATTGTGCTAGACGTTTTGCTACAGTAGCTTTGTGCGGTATCTCAGCTGTGTCTGGCGGCTTCGATTGTAATGCCTTTAGTAGACGCCCTAGAAAAGCGATGTAATCAGCCCATTCCTGTAGTGCTGTATCAAATAGCGACAGGGCTCTTTCGACGTTCGAGGCATATCGGCGAAAATTCTTGTCCTTGCGCGGTCCCTCGTCGACTGTGGCAGGCGAGTCGGGTGGCGGAGCCGGGGGGTTGACTGGCATGCTGAGTCTAAGTGGTAATCACACATCTCGCAAAAGAAGAAAGAGTGTCATCTTGGAGGGTACCCTATCAAAAACAAAGATTTGGCTGCTGGCAGGAGTGATGCCTGGGAAATGCTGATAGGTGGATACAATACCGCGCTAGTGTAATTTGAATAACAGAGTGTCTTCCCCTCGTATCTCTTGCTCCTCAACCATTGACAGCCAATGGCCCACGAACACTGACGTTCACTACACGGCCTTCTGGGATCTCAGTTGGCAGACTAAACGTCTATGGGACATGACGGTGAGGAGTCTGTGGCCACCAGTGATGGAGGCGAGGTGGCAGCTGAGCGGAGGAGTTCTCTGCCCCGGGTCGTCGAGGGCGACGGCGCGACAGTGAAAGCAGCAGAAGAAGACGAAAACTCAGGATCTAGGGCGGACTCAGTTTCGACTTCTGGAAGAGCGTTGTCAAGCTCAATTGCCGAATCAGGGCATCGTCCTCCACTGCCGCCGAGACTAACGAACTTGGATCTTCTTCAAGAAAGCAAATACAGCCCAGGTAGCAGCCTACATGTGCCGAAGAAGTCTTCCAGACCTCGCATAATATCCACCGCAACTACAGCGCTCTCCCGTTCCGATATACATACCCAGTCCTACCAAGATGGATTTCGAGAGACGTTCGCGGCGCCTGCACAGACGACGCCGCTTACGAAATCTATAGGAGGCTTTGGCAGTTTGAAGAGATTTAGAGGGTTTGGTGGGAGTGATACGGGTGATTCTGCCAGCATCAGAAGCTATGCGCCAACGTTGGAGGCTGGTGGAGATGTTGAGAGCCTGATGGATGAAGTCCTTGGGTCGTCTCAGGAAAGTCCAGCATGGAAACTGTTCAGCAGGAAGACGGAAGGGTCAGACCCTTTTGAATCAATCAAGTACGAGGCAGATGAGGTGACTGCGGACTTCTATCGCGAATTTGATGAGATCCCCGGGATAGATCCGGATGGGGGTAACGAAGGTCAAAGGATCCCATAGAGTCAGGATGTGTCTAAAGGATATGCTGACTTGCGTGGGTAGAGCAAGTACTGGAGCTATGGAAATCGAAGCGAAAACACTTCCTTATACTGTCCTCTGCAGGGAAGCCAATCTTCAATCGGCACGGTGACGATAATTTGATCTCTGGGTACATAGGAATCATCCAGACTATCATCTCTTTCTACGAAGGCGCAAAAGATCAATTGAAAGGGTTCACAGCCGCAGGTGCCAGATTTGTGATTATGACTCAAGGTCCTCTTCATCTCGTTGCTATCAGCAAGCTTGATGAGAGTGACGCTCAGCTCCGTGTACAGCTGGAAGCTTTGTACATGCAGATTCTTTCAACTCTGACGTTGCCTACTCTAACTCATCTCTTCGCAAGTCGAGCTTCCACCGATCTGAGGCGTCCATTGCAAGGAACGGAGCCATTACTTTCAGCCCTTGCAGACACCTTCACACGTGGCTCTCCACCTACTTTACTCTCTGCCCTAGAATGCCTGAAAATCCGCAAGTCTCAACGTCAGGTTATCAATGACACGTTGCTACGCACACGATGTGATACTCTGTTGTATGGTCTGATTGTCGCCAGTGGTAGACTTGTGAGCGTCGTAAGGCCAAGAAAGCATTCACTGCATCCTAGCGACCTTCAGCTCATCTTCAACATGCTATTTGAAGCTCGAGGTGTCAAGGCTGGTGGCGGCGAAAACTGGATACCACTCTGCCTGCCTGGTTTCAACAAGAACGGTTACTTGTACATGTATGTCAGCTTCGTCAGAGCTTCGGAAAGCGACTCAGAACAGCCCGACGAGGAACGAAACGAGCTTGTGAAGCAAGAGGAAATCGCAATCCTGCTTATCAGCGCGAACAAAGAAAGCTTCTATGATCTGCGAAAGATGAGGGACGCTGTATTGGAGGAACTTGACAAGAACGGCAGCATGTCTATCATCAAAGAGGCAGTACGGCGCGGCCGACCCACGGCTACAGATATTGTGCCAGGTACTGTTCTGCGACATTTTCTATACAAGTCCCGAGGTAATGTTCAATTTGTGATGCCAGCCTACGAGCCTCAGTTTACCACTCTACTGGCGAGAAGGCGGTCCGTGCTCCACCGCCCCAATTCCAGGTAGTCCGTCTGATGTCCTCTAGTTTGCTCTCACTGTACCACACGCTCCACGCCAGCGTACACGCAAAGAACGCCCATCTGAGAGTTCACCATTGCATCAGTAGAGAATCAATATCACTAGCATGGGTAACGCCACTCTTCGAGCTCTACTGTGTCGCTGGTCCCCACGTCAGTCGCAATGCTCTAGCTCAGAGCGCGAACAAAGTTATACAATGGATTCGTCGAGAGGAGGAACGAGTATTTATCATTGGTGGTGCAGTGCGTAAACAACGATTGTTGGTGCTGAACCAACTAACTGACTATTCAATAGGTATTTTAGTTCAATAGTAGTGCAATCAGATCAACTCCAGATCACGTTCCCAGATTCTCATAGTATCCAAACTCCAACCCGATGCTCATCCAAATATTCCTCACATCCTCCAAAATCCCGGTATCCAACCCTCCCCGGTGCCCAAATCCCGACTTATCAAGAAGACTCTCTGTGAAAGAGCGATTTGACCCCCTCCTTGATGCCATGAACGATACGTCTGGCCCCCCCTTCCTCCCTCTCCGCTGGGTAAGAACTCGGATCCCTGCTGCTGCTGAGCCTAAGCTCACGCCGAGAATGAGCAAGTTTCCGGGGTACTTACCTCTCCTGGGCCTCTTCAACCAACTCCCCGCCCTCCCTGCCCTCCCTTTCCGGTTCGTCCAGCGCAAATCTGACCCTCTTCTTGTTTGTTATTCTAGGGTGAGGTTCCGGTTTGTACCCTTCGGCTACAGATACCATGGCTCAGCGTTGTCATTTGCGGGTGAAGTTTGGGTAAGAAGACATCTCTAGTGACCCACTGCGGAGCACAGTGCTCCCAATAAAGCCTCTGAGGCACTTCTAGCTACCGTGAGTGTACTTACCCCACCAAACCTTTTCCTTCGCCTTATAATCCCCTTTTATAGCTCTAGTGCCGACAGCGATGTCGGGTTCAATGATCCAGATACCTCTCAGCTCCAGCATTAGGGGGCTTTTGCCCATGGTGTCTGGATTCATTAACGGGCTGTTACCCTACAATATGTACGATGTTTCTTACCTTCGATCGCAAGCTCGGTGTTCCATCTGGCGCCGAAGGGCTTGTTACCCTTGATGGTGTACATAATTGAGGGGTGGCGATGTCGAGATGTTGAGTGTGGTAGTTGTTTAGGTAAGATGCTTTGATGATGTTCGTTGTGGGTTTGATGGAATGAGAGAATGTGTAATTTGGATGGGCGATTTACCGTAAGGTTTTCGATGTTATGGTTGAAATGGTGTGAGAATGTATGATATTGGAGGGTAAAGTACCGTGAAAGTTCCCAAACTTTGTACTGGAGGTGAGCAGAGTATGTGTGATGATGAAGCGTAAGATACCCCCAGTGGGTATTTATATATCAATTGCATGCCTAGACAATGCCACAAGAATCTGAGTCACCGCCATTGAAAAGCTTCCTTATATTCGAAATTTATGATGTAAGCTAAAAAGCCACAGCGCCTCTGTTCTACCTGTTTCTATTCCCCATTTGATAGCTAAAGCAAGTCGCCCCGACATGTATCTAAAGCAGGTAAGAATATAGCGGTAAAAACGATACTAAATATGTCTTCGGGCGCACAACCTTGCGAAACATGAGATCTCTTGTCCTTGCTTCCAGCCCAACTAACAGGCAAAGAGCAAAGAAAAGGGCTAATATGCCGACTAGTCAACTGAGCAAAAAGTGGATGTCTGAGTCAGACCCCAGCGTAGAGCGGAGTGCTGGTGGCGGCGCGGGTTCTGTCCCTCCTGTATCTAATTCTCCATCTCCAATCCCGAACTCTATCCTCTAATGGCTGGAAAAGCCAAAACTTCAGCTTTTCCACGACATTAAAACGCGCACGCTTCGCCCTCGATGCACGGGATGATGCTCCGGCTGTACGCTCACTCTGCCTACTGCTGCGTCCACTGGCCCTCGACATGGCGAACGCAGAACTCAGCAGACCACGGTCATAGCCTCGACCTTGATCCATTGATGCAGCTCTGGAGGTCCGTGCTCTAAAGTCCGAGAAGCGCTTCCTCAAGCTCCCTTTCGGGCCTTGAAGGGAGCTGTCATCCGAGAAGAAGCTGCGTACCTCATGGGCTGGAGACGGTGGCATGAGTTTGACAGTCGGGGACGGTTCCTCGAAGCTCTCAACAAAGCGTGTCCGTTGTAGACTTGACCTTAGAATGTCATGGCTGCTGTTGATGTTGGTTGGGAAGACAGCCATATTAAGATCCTTGTTTTGTCTGAAGGACGGTCCTGGAAAGATATCCGACGAACCGAACGCGCTTGACGTGTTTTCTGCATCTGACATGCGCTTGCTACGTCTTCTTGCTACACCTCCCAGTGTCGACGCTCGCTGGAGTCTAAACTTGAATCGAGGAAACTTTTCTGTCGGCTCCGGAAAATCGTCGGCTTCTTTGGGCAATTTGACCATAAGCTCCGGTACTTGATCGTCCCAAGGATAGCTAGTTTCGAGATTCCATGGCCGTGAGCTCAGAGGAGAAGCGGCAGATGCTCTGTCAGATTGCAAATCCAGCTTCGTGCTCAAAAGCGAAACCGCAGATTTCCTCTTAGGAAGTACTTTGGGCTTTATTTGTGTGGATTGAAATTCGTCAGGCTCGATTGTCTTTTCCTCCTGTGCTAGGTATGACGAAGTGACAGCCTCGAGCTCTGCGATAGTGAGTTCCTCTCTTCTCTTCTGGGCTAATGGAGAGAAAGAAAATGGGAGAGCAGACGGGCTTGTCTGAGCGGGAGGTGAACATGATACGATAGATCGTCGTTCTTTCGGTAACGGTGGTAGCTCTTTGTCGACGGGTGGGGGTTGCTTCATGTCTGCATTTGAGACCTTGTGAGCTAGGCTTTGTGAAGGGGCCCTCACTGCCATATTTGGCGTGATAGGGACCGTGTCTTGCAAAGTGGGCGGACTGGTGCTGGAATCCCTCATGGCGAGGGCCCTGCCTATGCTCAAAGGTGTCACGGATCTACAAAATGATCGCTGAGAGGGTAGGGTGTTGAGAGACGAGCCTTCAGAGTACCCTGGGATCGGCGATTCAGTCTTGCAGAAGGTGGCTCGCAACGCATTCGTCAACTCTGGCTCGTCTTCAGAGTCTGATGTCTCAACCAATACCTTACTTGCTGGGCTAGACTGCATCGGCTTGTCCCGGAAATACGACGAGCGTTTCCGCCATGGGTGTTCAGCACCTGTTGGAATTGTGCTGCAACTTCTTATCTCTTGCATTGGACTATCGATTCGTTCTTCTTTTTTGTTCTTTGTCCCTATGTGATCCAGGCCCAAGTGGTTCTCGTCAATTGACAAGATTTTGCTGAATCTGTCACGAGCAATGGACGAAGTTATGGACCGTTCTGGTGTTGGCGAGAGGATCTCCACAACCTCAGCTCTCGAGTGGACTTCGGAGGACGGGCCTTGAATAGACTCTGCTCGATGAGCACTTCGCACCTCAATTGGTGTAGCACTAGTACCAGCCTCCACGATTGAGGCGTCGATTGCGAGACGCGGAGCTGGAGTAGTGTCAGGACCACAATTTATCGGCTCAGGGGTAAGAAACGTCTCTTCGAGGCGCGGAGAAGGCTTGGCTGAGACCATTGAGCCTGTCGGCGGCGATGAATTATTGTTGGATGCTCGGGAAACTGTGAGATCACCGATGTTGAGAGCCAGCTCTGGCTGAGACTGCTGCACACCGGTTTCTTCATACGGGAGGACCTGTTGTACGAGCGTTTCACCACGGGATGTAATGTGCCGAGGAAATGCGTGTTCGAAGCGTCTTCGGTTGCGGCTATCATGGTCAGCTTCTGATCGAGTTTCCCCTTGGTCACTTGGTGCATCCTTCTCCGACATCTCAAGGACATCACTCAGATCTTGTCCAGTCGCCCGAATCCATCCTCCTCCAACGGATTCAATTCGAGATACACCTTGGTTGGAAGAGTGCTCTTTGCGTTGTGTGGCATTCTTCGGAGGACTGTTGTCAACCGGCAGCTCATCGGGTTGCGTACCTTCCGGGCTTTCGTCAAATTCGGAGTAAGTGTTGCTAGCAGCCTCAGGAGTTGATTGCTCAAATAGGATCGCAGTCGAAACACTCATGTTCGTGTATTCATCTTGCTCGTCGAAACCCTCGGTGTAATCATAGAACATGGGTGAAGGGGGTTGAGACTGTGGATGAAGCCTGCCTAGGTTGGCCCCAGACCGGGTGCGAGGGAGCTGCGATGAGCTTGCCACACTCTTCAGGCTAGATGATGGCTTTGGTGTTGTGAGATAAGTGGATGCCAATGACGGGCTCCTAGCTCTGTTCAATCCTGTGGCCATAGCTGATGGATAGTGATGAAGCATGGGGTCCGATCGATTGAAGCCGTATTGCCAGGGCGAAGGAGTTCGAGTAGGATAGTAACCCGATGACGGAGATGCTGCACGAGAGCTTGGATCCCGTGGGAGGCCTGGACTTCGCTGAGCGTATGATTTGCTTAGCTCGCTGAGAGATGGTGACGAAGGTCGGTACCCAGGACGCTTGAGTCTGGTGGGATAGGCAAAAGGCGAATGTGCTCTCCCATTGTACAAATCTGTCCGACTGTGATGAGACCCATTGCCGTAAGGATGACGATGGGTTAGGCTATGGCTTGTGTAAGAGCTTTGTGTCATTGAAAACGAATGGTAATCTTCGAAAGAAGGAGCTCGATGTGGACCTCGAATAGGTCTTGGGCCGTGGCTCGAAGACCCAGAGCCATTGGGCGACGGCATGCGGCCGTGGAGCCCATTGTATCCGATATCTCCATAATAGTATGGCATTGGTTGCCGTGATTTGCTGGGCGTATTCCGCGCCTTGCTGGAGGATGCTGGCGAGGGTCGAGAAGTTGCAGTGGGCACTCGAGAAGGCTTGATTGAGAATTGACCCACATCTCCAGTCTCCGTGGTATTCCTCAGCATGCTCTGGATGGAAGATGGCTTTTGCATAAAGTTGACATTCTCATTTCCGTTTGGTGTTTGTGGGCGAAGTCTGCCTTCGTGTGTGTGAATCTGAGGCCGGCCTATCTGGGCATTCCTTCTGGCGTGATTGAAGGGAACCTCAGAAAGAGGCATTGCTGTTCCCATCTTTCTAACACGATGCCCGCAGTGGCTCTCTCCAGCTCCGTCCGACGGACGTGTCTGGAAGACTTTGAAGCGTTCTAAGATCAAAAATTTGGGAATGATAGATTAGGCAGGAACGCTAGTCCCGAATAGCATACTTAGACTACGTTGATGGAAGCCATGTACACCTACCTTATTCGCTGCGTAAAGGAGACTTCCAGACCTTGATTCTCACTTGTTGATCTCTTCGGGTAAGATTTCTTTGCGCTGTTGTGGGCCTGGATCCATGTGACTGGAGTCAGACTCCCCTCACAACTATAAGAATCAAAACCCAAGCACACACCATCAAAGCCTCGGATCCATGGCTGCAAGCCGTCCAAGGAACTCGATCCAGAGCACACGAAGCAACTTTCGTTTCGGCGGCAGTCCAAATATTGAGATACTGAGAGGATTTCTCAGGCCTCAAGCCATTCTGGGAACTCGATCATGACTGTTCTCGGACAAGCGGGCAAGATCAGTCCTGTCAATGCATCAAAGAGACATTGCTGATGGTCTCCCTGGCTTTCTTCCTCATGAGCTTCGTGGCTTCATTCCAACCATTCACAGCAGTCAAGATCTCGATGAGCTGCTACATTTCGAGCGGATCCGGACTTCGCACCTATTGCATCAGCCAATGGCCGGGTAACTCACCATTGCTGTCAACAATTTGAACCATGGGAAGTGCTGAGCACGTGAGGTTCAGCAGCTATCGCTGACGAGAAGGGTTCACCCCCGAGTCGGCCACACCCCTAAGTCGGCCATCCTGCTATAACTCCACAACTGTCGCTTTTGATGTTATGATTCCGAATGCAAATTTATAGCGATTACCAATGCTTACAACTTTCGTACCAAACCCTTTGTTCATACTAGTATGGTTTGAATGTTATGGTATTCGACCGTTTGGCCCCGTAAAAGATCCCCAAAGCTAGACCCGGGAGTAAGGAGTCCCCTCACAGGGTGGCCGACTTAGGGGTGAGGGTGCCGAAACCCAATCAAATTGAGGCGAGGACGATATCTACCCTATCAGATATTCCCCACTTATTGGATGGCATGGCATAGTCGCAAATCCCATCCCATCGTCTCGACGTTGGCATTTATTATCTTTTGGATTGGAAAGCATATCTAAATGCTTGATGTCACAGAAATGAGAAGAAGCATCATGGCTTCCATCCTCTACCCTCCCTAACTGCACCACTCCGACCCACCACGAACTCCCATCAACTACTACAGAAACCACACATCCCGATTCAGAGCAAATACAATCACAATGGCTTCAACAGATAGCACCATTCCAGATACCAAAATGGGAGACTCTGCCGGCGGGCAAGCTGGCCAGAGCGTCACTGACAAGGCTAAGACTGCCCTCAAAGGCAATATCCCGGTATTTCACATCGCTGCGCGCTCCTTCGACTTCCATGAGCTGAAACATCTTGTAATAGACCGTCAGTGACGTGAAGCCTCAAGACACAGCCACCAAGGGATTAGATGATGCCGGAGATGCGGGCAAAGAGTCTGGATCGGGATTGGAGCAGAACAAAATACTGTGAGCAAGCTTAGTGCCAAAACAAGTGTCGGCTGCGAGACCTCTAAAGCGCTAAAGTGACAGAAGCAAGGCGTAGAGGAGCAGATACGTCGTCAATCATGGGCTCCAGCCCTAATTGGTGCTCAAGTCGACCGCTCCAGGACCTAGAACTGCCACTTATTTAGACAGCTAGCATGTGAGGTGGACTAATGAGATGGAGCAAATAAACATGGGATCTCAACGTTATAACATACCCTATCCAGCAGCATGCTCTCATAAAGCGTCGAGCCCAAAAATGTCTCGTCTTAGTGCGGAAGCCATGAAGCAATGCGTGAAACGCTACAGAAAGTGCTCATCTAGATGCCATCAAACCCCAAACACCACCGCTCCCAGTGGAAGCAAAGCAACAAGCATTCATACATTGCCTTCATGTCGGCATCATGCCAATGCCACCATGTGCAAACCCTACTCCACCACCCCCGCGTTTGTTTGGGCTAGGACCAAAGCTGCTTCCACTGCTCCTGTTGCTCGTAGACTTGCTCTTGCTGACGCCAGCAGGTGCTTTACCTTTATTAGAGCCAGCGGAGGCTTTTCTGCGGCCTTTGCTATACCCGCCTCCTGGACCGCGAAAAGTGCTCTTGCCGCCCCTGCTAGCACCGCGATTTTTCATATCGTTATTTGCAGACTCTGCTCTGGAAGTAGGCGCTGCTGGTGCAAGCCCTTGGAGAGTGGCGTTGAAGGTGTCTACTTCAATTGATGGTCGAAAGAACTTGCTGATTTCTTCCTGGGACTCGTCCTCGACGTCGAGATCGTCATCATCAAATTCGTCGTCGTCATCTCCGGCCTCGTCATCGCTGATGAGGTCAATGACGTTCTGGTGGTTAGGATCTTGTGGCCGGTCTTCGTAGTGCTGCATCATGTCTTCGTAACTGCGCTGAACATTTCTCACGAGCTTGAGGAATAGTGTGCCGTATCGATCAAGTTTGTCTTGAGTTACGCCTGGGATACTGAGCATTTGGTCTTCGTCTAGATACCATTAATGTGAGCTTATCGTGACAATGTCCCGAGGCATCGAGTGACCTACCTTCAGGGAATGTGATTGCCATTTCGCGGAGCATAGTGTCTGTGAATGGATGTCGTGTCAAACCCTTACTTATCAAGAGCTAAAACTGCTTAGCATCGTTGCGTTCATTGTCGAAGGACAAAGGCCTACCTTCTGACTTTGCTCTTTAGCAGTAATCAAGAAACCCTCCACCACCCGTTGGTGCATCTCGGGTAAATTGGCAATCCTCTCATCGATGGTAATAGGTGGCCCAAGCGGTCTTTTGGTTGTACCTCGGGATGTCCCCTTCTCACGTACAGGCTCGAAAGCATCCGATTCATCGTCATCTGCAACTACAAAGTCGTCTCGGGCGTATCCATTTGTATGGAGGTCGAGTTCTGGTGTTGCTTTAGGCGTGTTCCTGATTCGCCGTCTAGAGGCCGCTTGAATGGGCGACGAGACATTTGTGGATGCTGGATAGTCCGGCTGGGCTGGAGCCACACCAGTCCCGCTCTTCTTTGGCGCCTTCTTTGAGGACTTCTGAGGAGCCTTCAGCGGTCCCTTGCTCTTCCCAGTGGGAGACATGCGAATCTGGATCTTTAGCTTTCGTCGACCTTTGGAGAAATCATAGCTGTTTTTGCCAATCTATACTAGATTAGCCTCTGGAAACGTATGGTTCAATTGGCCGCAATAACTCACATGAATGTATTGTAGGGCAAAGCCTGCCTTGTTGACGAAATTGTGTTCCGACAATGCATCCTCACTCAGGAGCCTATAGAACAAGCGCTCAACGTTTCCCCTATCTATCTCTGAACCAGCCCCGTGCTCTTTAAGCTTTTCATGATGCATATCAGTAATCTTTTTGGTCTTGCTTCCGCGGAAAACATCAACGCAGTGAAGTAAAGTTACGCTATCTTTCTCGATCTTCTTCACCATACTCAAAGCAGCAATGGCGTATTCGCTAAAGTCCTGCATCTCAAAGGTACTGTTAGAGTTGCAATTGTCACAGAAACCTCGGCAAGCTTCGCGGTCGAAGGACTCATTGAAATAGTTGAGGACCTGTACTCTTCGGCAGTCGCTTTTGTTCTCGCAAAATTGGATCACGTTTCTCAACATTTGTCGTTGGCGCTCCTTTTGGTCATAACTACCTTCTCCATCATCGATCATTCGCTTTATCATACTGGTGTCCTGGTATCCGTAATACATAAAACAGCCCGATCGTTTGCCGTCTCGTCCTGCGCGACCGGTCTCTTGATAGTAACCTTCAAGGCTTTTTGGGATGGTATGGTGGATGACAAAACGTACATCAGGCTTATCGATACCCATACCAAACGCGATAGTTGCAACAATGACATGAAATTTGCCAGCCTGCCATTGTTTTTGGACCCCCTTTTTCTCCTCTGGTTCCATTCCAGCATGGTAATGATGCGCGATGATGTTGTAGTCATCTCGGAGCTTTCTTGCGACATCTTCACAATTCTTCTTGGAAAGACAGTATATGATGCCGGACTGGCCTCGGTAAGATGTGTTGATAGTGTTTGCTATGCTTTCAAGTACCTCTTTTGCCTTCGTCTTACTCCTCACTTCGTAGCTAAGGTTGGGTCGATTGAAACTTTGAGTGAAGACCTCACAATTCTGGATGCCGAGATTGTGAATCACGTCAACTTTCACATTCTCGGTTGCGGTAGCAGTCAACGCGATGACCGGCACGCCACGAAATTGCTGCCGTACTTCGCCTAGCAGCTTGTAGTCTGGTCTGAAGTCATGACCCCATTGACTGACACAATGCGCCTCGTCTATGACTATTCGTGCTAGTCTCTGTCGTTGCCACAAATCGCGGAAAGCGCTGACCATGGCTTGGCTCTTGTTTATCATCTCGGGGGTAATGTAAAGCAATTGGCAAAACTTCTGGGGATGTGGATCTTTGAGAGCGCCCATGACTAGCCGCCGATGATCTGCTGTGACCTCGCTATTTACGAGAAGAGCCTGGATGTTTAGCTTCTTCAAATGATCCACCTGATCTTGCATGAGACTGAGCAATGGTGATATGACCACTGTGACACCCTGTGTTTTTCCGGAATCGACGATGGCTGGAAGCTGGTAGCAGAGAGACTTGCCGCCTCCAGTTGGCATCAAGACAAACGCATCCTTACCAGCCAAAGTGGCATTTATAGCCTCAAGCTGATTCGGCCGGAAGCCTCGTAGATGAAAGCGATGTTTTAAAGCGGCCTTGACATCTCCAGACCATGGGTGCTGCATTTGTGAATGCTGAGACGGAGCGTGAGCGAACGCAGGTGCAGCCTTAGGCCCTTCAGACCGCATCACATTGCCAGAAGTCTCGGCGAAAACGTTTCGCTGTCCATGCTCATGGCGAAGAGAGGACTTAAGATTGCGATTCTCAGCCTCCTGTGCGGCGGCTTCAAAACCCTCCATGTCGTCGTCATCATCTCCGTAATCATCGTTATCGTTCTCTGGCTGGAACGGACTGCCCATATTGGTCGTGAAGATGTTTTCATCCTCTTCAATGTCATCAAAGTTGTTTGCCTTCGAAGCATGGTCAAGTTGAGCCCTGTTGTGACGGGAAGTCTCATAATTAGGTTCCTGCGGTCCCAGGGTTGGTTCGCTTCGTCGCAAGGTTTCCTTAGATACGGAAAAGTAGGTATTCTTGTCTCTCTTCGTCGGCGAAGAGGTGTAGGTTTGCAATTCATATGGATATTTCTTGGGAGTCCGCGGTGGGTCAATTGGCGCCTGCGTTTGTTGGATATACTGAGTCGTAGGAGGGCCACTAGAGAAAATGGCCCTCGTGTTGGGGATTGTGGGTATGTGTTTATGTTGAGATGCTTGTGTAGATTTAACAAGGGTAGTAGAACGCTCGCTGGGCCCATGTTCAACAGAAGCTGAAGCCCCGTGATCCGTGTGACATTCCTCTGACCTGTATGACGCAGCAAGGTCTGCTTGGACTAGGAGTTGGGAGATCTCTTTTTCAATCTGCGACAATTGGCGAGTAGCATTTTCTTTATCCTTCATGTCCTGAGCATAGAGATGCTCATCCAGATCCGCATGTAAAGCAGCTATCACACGAGCTTTGCTTTCCTGCTTGCGCTTAGAGAGCTTCAAGTGTTCTTCTCGAAGGGAAAGCAGTCTATCCATGGCGTTGATCTTGGCAGTTATTGCAGCTGGTTGACGTTGCAGCTCATCAGGGGGTAACCTGCCCTCCAAGTTACAATTGAAAATAGCGTGGGCAGCGTCTCTGCGAGCACAATGCAACTCATCGAGGATGGCCGGAATACGACGAGGTTGGAAACTTAGGAAAGCCTGGATAGCTTCCTTGTCTCCTCGATCTGTAGCCGAATTGGAGAGATCAGATGAACTGACACACTGTTGTGGCTGCGAAGCATGGTGTACAGGGGGTATCTTAGTCGGCGAGTCCCGTTGAAAAGGGGAACCTCCAGCCGCTGGTGCAAGGTGCTGCGTTGGCCAAGTGTTGAATTTGGGTGGATCGGTGAACTTGCTCTCCTCTTCTTGAGTAATTTCTCTTTTCGGGGACTTAAGAAGCCGTGCTTCTGAAGAAACAGGAGCCACGAAATCAGAATAGTCAACTTCATCGTATTCGCGCTTCAATGGTTGGAGTGGGTCTTTGTACTCAGCCTCATCGTCTTCATCTTCCGAATCTGCGATTGCCCTAGTGTGGCAATTGTTCCAATTGTCACCTCCCTGATTGAGCCCCTCTTCTAATCTAGAATGTGGTTGGGGGACCTTGGGTGTCCGCGTCTCCTTCTGACCGGAGTGCTTGCCTAGAGTGCTAGGTGAGTTGAGATCATCGTCGTAAACCTGATCCGTAGCAGAAAAGCGTGGAGAACGCGTTTGGCCCGTGCTGACCCTTTTGGTTAGTCTACTGTCAGACTTGGCCGGAGATACCTTTGGCTTCGGCGGGCTAGGGTCATCGGAAAAGCAGTCTATATCGTTAAAGCTGCTTTGTGACATCCTCGGTGGCAAGCTGGCTTGCAATTCGTCCTCCTCGAATTCATCACTCTTCCTCTTCTTTCCCTTGTTGAGCAGCGGCTCTTTACGTGTGGCACTATCCTCCCTCCATATTGGCCGGGAGTCTCCAAATGTCTCTACCGTACTGGAAGAAGATGTATGCGGCTCGTCCCGGGTAAGATCCAGGGCTTTCGGCTGATTGTAGATAGGTTGACTCCTTGAGACAGCTGACGTAGGCGTTCCCAACTGGCGCTTGCTGGAGGGGGTCGCACCCGAGGCTGTTCGCTCCCATTGAGCATTGTATTGATCTCTGAGCGATGTACCGACTGATCGAATTGAGGAAGGTGTGGGCGGCTGCAGGGACAGCGGGATCGACTCGCTCAGCAATCGAGTTTTGTGACTAGGCTTTGGCCCAGACTGCAATCGTGCCATCGCATCCCCGATCTGGGCATTCAGTACACTTGCTGGTAACGAAGGTCTGGCGAATACTTGTTGTCGCACGGGTCCATCCGTATTTTTTGTGGCTCTGGGAGTCGGGCTCGGGGGTGTCGTAAGATTTGAAGAGGCTAGTGATGGCGAAGGCTCGTCCAAAGAAGAGTATAACCCATTCGCATTTTCAGTGGATGGTGGGGCGTACGCTGGTTGTGGTGGTTGTAAATGAGCGGAAACCATTAGCCAATTCAGATGCTCCCTCAAATTATGTCTCGTCATAGACGGCTAGCATGTCTACTTGCAGCGAAGCAGCCATCAACGCAGGATCGGAGTCTGATAGTGAGTGAGCCGCTTGATCGATTTGAAGTTCCAAGCGCGTCTGGTTAACACGCTACAAAAAGGTTCACGTGATCTGAAGACGGCTTGGCAGAAAGCTAGCATAAGGACAAGCTTGTGCTACATTCTGAACAGTTTTATCGTAGAGAAAGTCAATGTTAATAGGATACTTTATGGTAGACTTTGAGGGAATAATACTATTGGTACTCACATTCATGGTATTCTCCAGACCTTTGATCGAGGGCTCTGGGCGAATTGTCACACCTTATATTGGCTGTGCCGTTCAAGATTTCTCATTACATGGTGTGCAGTATTGAATATTTGAATAGTCGTCAGACCTCCTTGCTCTACTGCTACAGTAAACATCATGGTGAAAAAGGACAAGAAATCCAAGACAGCAGAGCAGAAAGCTCGAGTTGCTGCAAAGCTGAACAAGAAGGCAGCCCAGAAAGAGAAAAAGACCAAAAGCAAAGGAGCTGACGATAGTGATGCTGAAGATGTAGATCTAGAATCTGTACTTGAGGAATATGCTAAGAAGGTTGGTGAAAATGCCATGATTTTCTTCCGAACTGAATAGGATACTCATGATTCTAGCAAGCGCAATTCATGAAGGTTACGGAGACACCATGCGAACCACCATCTCCACGCTCGTCAGCTACCCTCATTGGCTCACCCTCGAACGCAAAGGAGCTTTTCCTGTTTGGTGGGGAGTATTACAATGGCGCTCTTGCTACGTTTTACAACGATCTTCTGATCTACAACATCGATAGGGACGAGTGGCGTAAAGTGACAAGTCCTAATTGTCCACTGCCAAGGAGTGGGCATGCCTGGTGCAGAGGCGGTAATTCTGGGGGAATATATCTTTTCGGAGGTATGCGTTGGTCTTTGCCAAGGTTCTGTGCCAGAGACACTGACATCCATTGATAGGAGAATTTTCTTCACCGAAGCAGGGCACTTTCTACCACTATAACGACTTTTGGAGGCTAGAGCCTGCTACAAAAGAGTGGACCAGACTGGAGACCAAAGGAAGAAGTCCGCCAGCAAGAAGTGGACACAGGCTAGTCTACTACAAAGTAAGTCTCTGTGGCTGCTGCTCGTCCACTTAATTCACTCACTCGTGTCTAGAATTATATTGTCCTGTTTGGAGGCTTCCAGGACACGTCCCAGCAGACCAAATATTTGCAGGATTTATGGATCTATGATTGTCAGAACTTTGCATGGTATAATCCAGTCCTCCCATCCGCAACACAAAAGCCTGACGCTAGGTCATCCTTCTCATTTCATCCGCACGATTCTGGAGCTGTCTTGTATGGCGGTTACTCACGAGTCAAGTCTAATACTGTGGTCCCGAAACAAACCAAGGGAGGAGGTCAAGCCTCAAAATCAGTCTTGAAGCCTACAATTCATCAAGACACATGGTTTTTGCGAATATCACAACCACTTGCTGATGCACTTGCAAGCACTGCGCCAATAGTCAGATGGGAGCGGCGCAAGAAGCCAGTGAACTCGCCCAACCCTCCGAGAGCAGGCGTGACCCAAGCTTACCACAAAGGTCGTGGGATCATGTTTGGAGGTGTGCATGATGTCGAGGAGAGCGAGGAAGGTATCGAGAGTGAATTCTTTGACCAATTATTTGCATTGAACCTCGAGCGTAACCGCTTCTTCCCCTTAGCGCTGAGACGTGCGAGGACTGCTCCGAGGAAACAGCAGGCCGACGATCGTGGCACAAAAAGAGGAAGAGGAAAGGCAGATGAGGCCAAGCTGCTTCGTAATCTGGCCGCTTTGGAATCGAATGGTACTATTGGAGACTTGGATGCTATGGACATAGACCCCATAGAAGAGGCCGAGGAGACACCGGCAAAGCCAGCGCAGCCAATTCTCAGCACCATGCCTCACCCGAGATTTAATACCCAATTAGCTGTGCAAGGCGATGTACTTTATATATTCGGAGGAACATACGAGCAAGGAGATCGAGAGTATACATTCGACGAGATGTTTGCCATTGATCTTGGCAAGTTGGACGGAGTCCAAGAGGTCTACAGGAGAGAGCTTGATAATTGGCAAGGTGATGAAGCTGATAGTGACTCTGAGGGTGACGAAGATGACGAGTCCGAGGATGAGGACATGGAAGGAGACGGGATGTCAGGCGTCTCTCTGCCTCTGTCCACCGCTCCAATCACGGCTCCCGAGCCCGCCCCATCAGTGGCTGACTCAATAGCAGCCGAGGAAGAGCAGCCTGAATCAACCATGTCTGATACTCGACCGTATCCAAGACCGTTTGAGAGCCTGCGCGACTTCTTTGTCAGGACTACCAACCCGTGGCAAGAGCTCGTTCTCGAAAGCTTGCAGAGCAAAGATTCTGCGAGTAATCAGTCTATCAAGGAATTACGAAAGGTTGCATTTGATTTGGCAGAAACGAAATGGTGGGATTGTAGAGAAGAAATCACCGCTGAAGAAGAACGGCAAGAAGAAGCTGGCATTGGCGATGTTGTCAGCATTGCAGACCGCACCAACGAGGTAGGCAGCTCAGGTCGGAGAAGGTAGGCCGTAATGGTAATGGCTATGTCACTTGACTGAGCTTGGCTGTACTCGATGGATACAATCTTATGTCTCCTGGGACCAGCTCCTCAGTACGTCGTCAAGCACAGACTTGACTATAGAAAAATCGCGCTCAGGGTTGACCTGCCAATTCGATACTGCTATTCGGCTTGCCGGCGAACCATCCCATACCGTTCCGGATACGTACATCTTTGAGCCTGTATTTATTCGTTTGACAAGCTCATTGTTTAACTCCTTATCTTTAGCTCTGAAAATAACGATGATGAAGATGTCCTGGAGAACACGGTCTTTAGAATGGAAGACAATCTCAGGGAGTAGCTCCAATGCGTCATGATCATAGACGTACATAGCCACTGCTCGAGCAAACCGGATCTGCCTCTTCAACATGTCCCGATACCCATCGCGGCCGTAAGCCATCAGGGAAGCAAAGACGGGCAGAGCCCTAAATCGACGAGAATTTTCGATGCCAGTATTCAAGGGGGACTGTATTGCGTCTGTGACAGCGTTCGCGGTATTCAAATAAGCAGCATTGGGATTTTGAAAAACCTGCTGTGAGACACCTTTATGATGGGAGAAGAAGAAGCCGCAGTCGTAAGGGACATTGAGCAGCTTGTGCCCGTCGCCAGCAATCGAGTCTGCGAGCTCCATGCCTTCAGCACCTTGAGCCACCTTCTCGAATTCAGGGAACTCGTGCAGTAATCTGGCAAAAAGCCCGAACGCTACGGGAGGTATCAGCTGCTGATGTCGCTCTAGCCCATGGTGCAGGACTTCATGATGCTTACCTCCATCGACATGGAGCCAAGCTCCATATTTGTCACATAAGGTTCTCAAGACTTGTAGTTGCTCATACCCATCAGTCGCAAAGAGGCCAGTGTTGACTTCGGCACAAGAGACCACGACGATGGACACACTGTTGAGATGATTTATTTCCAAGTTTCGTTCGAGTTCCCGGAGATCGAACGCAATATCACTTGACGATCTCCCAACATGTTGAACACGTGATCGGCCTAAACCCAGTATACTTGAAGCCTTACACAAGGACGAGTGTGCCATGGTCGTATAGATATGAACGTCTTCTACTCCGGCAATACTGCAAGCTCGAAGCAAGCCTAGCGATCCTACAGTATCTGGCGGATTCTCGCCTTGCCGGCTCCTGATACGTTGATTGATAACATACTCGCGGCCGCAGGCCAACCCCAAGATGTTACTTGCAGTGCCACCTGTACTCAACACCCCTGACCAGGCATTCTGGTCGAGATGCAAAAGATCCATTAGAAGCCGCAAAGCCTTGTCTTCAACGTTACTGGCTACGGTCTGATCTGGGAGATGGACTTGAGGATTCTGATCATACAGAGAGACAATACTTTCAGCAATCCGAGCAGCTGGTGTGATCCCTCCAGTGACGAAGCCATAATAATTGGGCGACAGGCTGGATCCATTGAGTGAAGGAGCGATGTCTTGGAGGAGGTGATCCGTGGTCTTTTCGATCCCCAGACCATGGTCCGGAAGTTTCAAAGTGAGCGTAGCCCGTGCATCGACTAAAGTCCAGGGTTCAGGCAATAGTGGAATATTCTGCTTTTGCAGCGTAGCTAAGGTGTGAGCATGAACCCGTTCCAAGCAAGCACGGTCACCACAGTTTTCCATTTTCTCCATGCTTTCGTCAAGGTTAAGTAAGGAGGAGGGCAGTAGTATGCACGAACCACACGCAAATGGAAGCTTTAGAACTCAAAGGATTCGGTCTTTTGAGCCATTCAAGAGGCAGCACCAACACGGACTAAAATCCTTCTTCAGTCATCAAGAGAGTATACACGTAGAAATTGATAGCCATGCACGACATCTGAACTATGCTCCTCTTCCCTTCACATTTCTCTTCTGCCTTCTATACTTATTATGCGAAATTCCGCTAGGGTACTAGTGGCTGCCACGTTTCCGTCGTCTCATGTCGACCAAATGGGACGCTTGGCAACTGTTCCGGAGCGCTTAATTGGCGGGTGGGCAGCTCTTCAGCTGTCGACATTCGACAAGGCGGACTGATCCCGGGCTTACATTCCATCCTCAAGCATGTCGGAAACATCAAAGTCGCACAGGTCTTCGATCTTCTCAATGCACTGACAAAAATTTGGCGCCTCATGAGCATCAATGGCGCAGATTGAACTTTCTGGATCGCAGGCCGAGGCGCCGCTGCCAAACCAAATGACCCACGAAGAGCACGAAAATGGCAACCACGACCCGCGAATCTTGACAGTCGAGGAGGAACAACCCCCAAATACTACAAGAAAGAGAAGGCCTTGGTCTTCTCAGGACTTCAAATCTATACTATCTCCAAGCCCATCGTTTGTCGAGAGCCGTCGCTCCTCTAAGGATGACCTCAGTGTAACTTCCGGCCCTGTCACACCTAAAAGACCTGCTGTCGCGCCCCGAGGTCTGAGTTTGCAGATGCCCCCGAGAGATCTTACCAGCACCAGCACGGCCAATCTATCCAAGCGCATCCCCCTCTCGCCAAAACCCGAGTCCTCCGCCTCCTACCCTTCTCCTGCGTCCGTTCTACCTCGTCGATCCAGAGGCTTGGATTTCTCCAGAGCAGCTACGAATCTACATCACTCCACTTTGGCGGAGTCGTCACCGGAATCTTCTCCCATAGTTGGATCTCGAGGTGGTATATTCCCCAGGAAAGGCCTTTTCAGTCCGCAGAGTAGCTTGACCATGCCTGAGTCTCCGAGCAACCTAAGTAGCTCTCTTTGGTCGACTATGCCGAATGCAGAAAGATCCGGTCTTTCAAGCTCTGTTGGTAGCTCAAGCATGATGGAGTATGAGTCGGGAAGTTCCTCGTCAGATGACGGAGACGCGCTGATGGAAAGCGAGAACGACGATACCATTCACATGACCCCACATGTGAATAACAAAGGGGATGGCTTCATGAACCCGTTCGGCGGGCCGCTAGTGTCAAGTCCAGGTGGGGATGGTGTTGGAGAGTTTTCACCTGCAGCACAGAAATTGGTGAGCTACCAACGTGCTCGAGTGAAGTCGCGGAAAAAGAGAATGAGCTCGAGTAGCGCCAGCGGACACAGTTCAATGCATTCACCAGGACCTTCGTCACCCCCGATACTGAGAAGCATTGAGAGTAGTTTGAGCATAAGTTCTGGATTCTTCCTGGACGAACAAATCAAGAAAGAAGTGAAGTCAAGAAGGGAAAGCCTCAGTCTTGGAACAAACGCTATGCAGCTTTCAGACGCTGAAGAGAGTGAGGATGGGCGAGACTTGCGGCAGATGCGCTCTCATGAGGACGTGCCTATTCCTACACCTGTTACGCCAAGTATGGAGGATCGAAGGAGTGTTATTCGGAGAGCCGTTACTCGAAGGACTAACATGCTGGTATGTCTTACATCCTCAATACGTAGGTATACTTTTGTTGTAACATGGTGTAATGACACTTGCCTCAGCCGAAGCCAAAGGGGTTTGCTCGCATACGGGCTGCACTGCTCGAAGAGGGAGCACCCGTTGATACCGAAACCAAGCGCGAAGCGGAGGTCGTTCGTCAGGTCCGCGAGAGCGACGCTGACGGTGACCTGAATCTACATCCTTCGCAGCCAACTACGACTGCATCTTCGCCAAATCTAGCCGCTGTGACAGCGGGTCCACTGGACAGATTGGATAGTCTTGAGCACCTGCCCGAAGATGACTCGATGAATAGCGAAGACTCGCTCAGGCGTCGCTCTTCGACTACCTTCACTACTCAAGCGATCAAAAATTCCACGGGAGGACCAGCATTCTGGAACAACTTTGATGAACGAATGCGAACTCCTCCACCGCAGCTAATGCCCAGGGAGAGCTCCTCTGGGATGAGCGACGACATGGGCATGGAAACACCCGGCTCGTCTCTTCCGTCGACTGCTCCACAACTAAGACCCACTCAGTTTCAAGATTCCACAACTCAGACTACCATGATCGAGGTCCCAAGGAAAGGCAACAAACGCATGCGTGATGATGACTTTGATCCCAACTACTTCAAGCGTCGCGCTGTCTCACCAGGATTGAGCTTGCAGAATAGTCCTGTTCTACCACAATCGCCGTTGCAACGAGAAGGTGGGTCATGGGCATGGGGCCCGCCGAAGAGCAGTCGTGAGGTGCCGAGTGTCCACGTTTCGGGGGAGAGGGTGAGCAGCAATGGCAGCAACGGCAGTATGAGCGCGCCTGGAGGAACGCCCAAGCGGGTCGGGCTCCAGGGTATGACTGATACACATGATGGCTTTATGAATATGAGTATTGAGTGAAGCTTGCTCTACGATATTTGGCCGGTGGACATTTGTATCTTCAATGCTTCATTGTCATATGATTTAGATACCCCATTCGCGAAACGTTATAGACCAGAAACTCTGATCATGAATGTAATGTTCCTTTCGAGACAAGCAGTTGTTTCGTCTGAGATTTGACCTCTTCAAAGCCCTCTTTAGAACTACAGCCTCGTAGAATTAGGTGGGCGTCTTTTTCCGGAGATCTTCCCATCGAAACTACCACTTTGCGCCCAAGCTTCTTCCAAACCTTGTGCTACGTTCCCTGCTTTCCTAATGCTACTCATTGAGTAGCTATAAGATCTTGCCTTTCTCATGTCTTCTAATAACGTCGTAGCGGTCTCCGCGTTCATTGAAGGCGCCCCGCCTGGAGAGGTATGTCCGTTCCTCAATTGCAATACCATCAACATCTGACCAACTTACCTAGCTAGCAGACGTTGTGAACGGTACGCCTACCTAGCCCTCCTAGATAGGAGCTACTTAGCTCACGCAGAGCAGATATAAAAGCCTTGACGACCGAAGACCGTAACCTGCTCGAATCGGCAAGACCAGCTTTTAAGAAATACAATGAAGAGCAATTGACCACTGTCAAGCTGCCTGGGAGCGGGAATAATGTCCGTCCATGCTTCAAGCACTTTCCGTCTACCTGACCACGGTCTCTGACCAGAGGATCAGGTTCTGATCAGCTCATATAACTCACTCGGAGATGGGCGATACTACGACGTCGAGAGCAAGAGCTCCTTCGCTATCGACCATATAACACAAGTACGAGCGTCCCATACAACGAAAGACACAGGGGTCGGAGCTAAAGGGGACATAGAAGGCATCCGACGTTCAACCGCACACCCTTGACTCACCACACACAGACCTGATGTACGTCTCGCTCCCCAGCTCCCCAGTTCCATGCCCCTCACACATCACCCTCATTACGCCAGCATTATAACACACTCCAGCACCTCCCTATCCCGTACCCTCACAACCCACGCCCTCGAACACTACCCCACCTCCGTCTCTGCCGTCCTTCCCACCCCCAATCCCTCCCAACTGGCCCTTCTCCTCTCCGCCTCCAGATTCTCTCCCTCCAACTTCTGGAACGGCCGCCTTCGCACAATCTACCTCTACACCCCCTCCGCCAACACCCTAACTGGTACACTGAAATGTGACGTGCACTACTACGAAGACGGGAACGTGCGGTTGCTTACGAAGAAGGATGTGCTGGAGACGAGCATTGCTTCTGGTGGGGCGGCAGAGGTTATGAGGGTTATTGCAAAGATTGAAAAGGGGTGGCAGGAGGAGTTGAATCGGGGTTTTAGCAGGTTGAGTGAGGGGGAATTTAAGGGGTTAAGGAGGCGGTTGCCGGTTACGAGGCAGAAAGTTGAGTGGGAGAAGATTAGGGGATATAGGGCTGGGAAGGAGATTGGTGGTGGGAGGCGGTGAAGAATAGAGAACTATATGGCAAGAAGCACGTGGATGATTTTGACGGCATGCTTTGTGAACGGAATCGGGTCGGAATCTGAAACGTTCACATTACTGGGATATCAACGCTATGCACCAAAGGCCATGGCTTCCCAAGCCAGACTCTACCTAAACGCCATTCCAATGCATCAAATGCCCCCTAGCATAGCTGTTCTCGTCAATAATCCCAAGAAGTCACCTCCAAAAGCAGCGGAGGTTATCTGGCGATAGCCCTCGCGTAAAACACCAAATACGCCTGCTCATTCTGAAGCCTGTGATCCGGCTTCAGCTTATTAGGATCAAAATCAGTGACCCTATCATCATCAAACTTGCGCCAAATATTTCCCCTTGCTGCATCTCTGACCAGTGATATATAATGCCCTCCATTTCCTGAAGAGCCGATGTGTCTCATTACAGCGTAAGCATCATAAGAGTAAGGTGGCGTCGTAGCCATCTCAGCAGGCCCATCAGGGTCTTTCCGCGACGCAACCATGTATTGGTCCATGTTTAGTCCGAAGAGGGGAAAGCCGATTGGTGTGTGGACCTTTTTCGCACTCTGTCCCTTTTGCATATCGAAGCGCTTGAAGTGTATTACCAGGCACCACGGCGCACGTGTGATGGTGATTTGCTTCGTTGCTTCTCTTTCGCATTTGCAGTAGGGGCACTTCCAGACCTCATCACCGCTTAGCTTCTCCTCTTTGCAGTAGCTGCGCAGGCAATCATAGATATCCCAAGGACGTTTGCCAGCCGCACGTGGGATCTCGACACTGATACTGTAGAAAGCTTCGTAAGTCGTGGAAGTATTGCCGCATGTTGTACATCGTAGGCGTGAGGCGTGCTGGCCAGCGAATATATCGGCGATGTGAGAACTTTCGCGATGGGTATAACGGTCCCACTCCATTCTCGAGACCTTGGCAACGGGCATGCGCTCGCGGTCCATTTCCTGTCTGGGAGTGAGTGGGTCGAGTGGCGTACGCTGCCAATTCACGTTCAGATCCTCATGCAGACAGTCGACGAGGAAATCAAAGAATTCCTTAGCGTCCTGCTGCCTATCGACACCCCATTCGCGGTTTAGGCGGGAACAGATATCGCGAAGAGACCTTGGGCGGACGGCTGCTACATCGTCTCTCCAGAGACTGCGGATGAGGTTTGCATAGACCATGGGCATGACTCCGTCTGATCCTTTCCAATTTCTTTGCGTTAGGTCTTTCCAACCGGTGCCAAGGAAGAGGTTGGACAGTGGCACAGTCGCTACAAGGCATTGAATTGTAGCGTTCATGTAGCATGTCACACTAAAGTTAATGAGTCCTGTACGCGGAAGCTTTTTGTATAGCGAGGCAGATCTGGATTGATAGAGGGGATACTGAGCTGACGATTGCTGGCGGACTAGGGGTGAAGATTGGGAATTGTCTCTTTCAGACACTCCACTGTAGCTAGGTCGTGGCACCGCAGGGGCTGGTCGTGAGGGTATGCTGGGCAATGACTGAGGTGGTTGTTGTGGTAGTGGCGGTTCTGGTGGGCGAGATCGTGGGGGTGGAGGTATCGATACCATCATCGACTGCTGTACCGGCGAAGCCTCAGGGAACCTCCTCAAGAAGTCCTCGATGTTGTGAACGAATGGCGATGGGGGCATCTCACCGTCCGAGTCGGTGTCACCATCGCTCTGGGCGTTCTGATAGTCTGCTGGGTCGACCTCTTCTTTGCGTGCCTTCTCAAGCCACCTCTTCTTCTCCTCTGCATTGAGTGGCTTCTGGTCTCTTAATCGACGCTTGCGTACTTCTAAGCTCGAATTCGCACTGGCCATGGGAACACGTCCAATCGGCCTTCCTGGCTTTCGTGCTGGACCTCGAGATCTCATGGAGCCTACTAATGCAGCAGTACTCGATGTTGCAAGGGCTTGAGGTCCTACAAGATCAGTCCACGCGTCAAGGCCTCCTTTGAGCGTGACTGGCGACTTTCGCAGTGGCTTGGAATCGTTGAATTCATACAGTGTATCATGCAGAGCTCTCAAAGCATCAGCTATGGTACCAATTGGAGGACCTGTGAGAAAACGATCCGAGGCTGTTCCCAGGTCATAGTACACGACTAGTTCGAAGGAGCCTCTGGACTCGAAGAAAGATTGCTCCATCTCTGGGGAAACGATCAATCTTTCTTCCAGTTCTTCAGCGGACAATCCTGGTTTTAATCCTATTGGTTCAATGCACATGATTGATTTTGCAAATATATGACCTTGGTCATAGTCTTCACGACTCCGCACGTCAATCAAGAGGATATTGGAAGTTTGGAGCCGTTCGTAAAGCTCAGCTGCCGTCATTGATTTCATGGGATTCGTGTCCGCATTCATAGACTTCCTGAGCGGCGACCCAGTATCGCTTTTGTTTGATAACATGCATTGAGAATAGCTATTCGAGATTGAAGAGCCGGAGAGATGCTTGGCAGACTGCGGAGATGTCACATCTTGGCCAGTAATACTAGGTTTTCTATTCAGACTTGGCATGCTGGTCTTGGTGGGCGAGATGTTGCCCCGCGAAGGATTATAGGCAGGGCTTGGTGCTCGTGGCAGCTGGGGCTCTATCCGAGCGTTCAAAGGTATCTTGGGAAGAGGCGGCGGGTATTTGGTCGGTGGTGGTGGCAGCATTTCACGCGGACCAGAAGGCTTAGGGGGCGAGGGTAGACCTTCAGACCTTGACTGGGGTCCGTAATGGAGCGAGTTTGAATCTTCAGATAACGGCGGGGTGTATTTGGTAGGAGAGGGCACCCCAACAAAACCATTCTGTGGCGCGGCCTGGATCCCAGACCCATTGCTCGTTGGAGTGTCCTTGCGCTGTACACGAAGTTGTGAAAACCTCTCTGCAAGCTCATCGCAACGAATGGGGCGCGGAGAATGATCACGCAGTATCTCTGGCTTGGGCTGTACTATTGGTCGGCCTCTCCGAGCTATTGAAGGTTGCTGATGCGGAGGAGGGGAATGAGACGCTGTGCCATTGCCTGCCAGAAATAATTCATCTGCCTGCCTGGATGCTGTTGTCGGAGTGTCCGGCATCGAGAGCGGCCGAGAATGTCCGTTTGCAATCCGAAGCTTTCCATTTGACGAGCTTGACAATGGACGGGACATCGAGGACTGGCCTGAAGGCTTAACACCACTTCTTTCGTTGTCCTCGACGATGACATTGTAGATTTGCTTGCACATCTCATGCTGTGTATCGATCTGTTTGCAGCTTTTCCGATAGAGCTGTGCCCACTCCCCTCGATTTGCTATCACAGAAGGGTAGTCCTTGTGCTGGGGTATAACATTAAGTAGCAGCTCCGAGCCGATAAGGTACTCGACGTAGGCTCGATCTGGACGCTTGAAGCTAACGTCTGTGCCGACTTGTCTTGTAGATTGCTGAGCATTATTCAATAGACTTCTAATTGGGATGCGCGGATCAATGGTCTTCACTGCGAAATCTGCCTTCTCTTGCAAGTCTTTGATATGCGGGTATCGAGCTCTTTCAGGTCCGCCCCCATTTACGCTAGCATTCACATTTGGGCTCGAGCTCCAGCTTGTGACACTGGAGTAAACAGCGCTATGCCGATTTGGTGGAGGCGGTGGAGGGAAGCCACTGATTCGAGATGGAACTTGGCCATTTATAGTTCCTTTGACCGTCATGGCTGGTAGAATCTGACCTTACCAGCGGTCGTGCTCACACTGCCATCAGGTATTCAACGTCTTGTCCCATGGCGCAACACCAAAGAAATAGCCCAGGATGTATTGAGGCGAAAGATTATGTTGACGCTGGTGCGACTCGTCAATCTATTTTAAAAGGGTGCATGCACAATGCTATTTTCTGCAATGGGCAGTAAATACAACTCGGAGCTCTCGTCTCGCACAAGGCTGTAGGATAGGGGAGATGACTCGCGTATGGCTGTGTGTAGTCACTCCATGTTTACTTTAACCTGCCAGAAGCATCACCTTTACCGCGGCGGGCGCTAGAACATGCTTCGTCATGCCAAGCGCCAAGCCTTCAAGCTCCGGTCACCTCTTGGAATGATGAAAGCCTAGGTTCCCCCATCAGAATTCTCACATACCAGATTTCTCCCACTTTAGAGGCTCCTCCTGTCAACGAGATAGGCTCGTTGAGCGCAGACTATAGCTACACTCTTATATGCTAACATACTATACACTGGTCCCAAGGAATCTGCACCAATATGGCGGGCTGGTTTGCGTCCAACTCCGCCCTCGACGAGCAGATCGAGAGGGCAACAGCTTCGAGCCTAGAAGACATGGCGCTAAACCTAGAGATCTCCGACATAATACGGTCCAAGACTGTCCAACCAAAAGAGGCTATGAGATCACTAAAGAGGCGGATAGGACACAAGAACCCAAATGTCCAGCTGGCAACGTTGAAGGTAAGGCTGCTACCAGGCTGCTCCCAAAGACTGTCATGACACAATACTCATATTTCAAATAGCTTACGGACACATGTGTCAAGAATGGAGGGTCACATTTTCTAGCAGAAATAGCTTCAAGAGAGTTTATGGACAACCTGACGTCCCTATTGAAAGCTTACGGGACAGCTGCACCTAACGACGACGTAAAAGGCAAAATCTTGGAACTCATACAGATCTGGGCGAGCGGTACGGAAGGAAGGCACGACGTGTCTTATATCGGAGACACATACAGAATTCTCCAGAGAGAAGGCTTCCGATTCCCTCCTAAGGTCGAGATGTCTAGCAGTATGCTCGATAGCAGCGCAGTAAGTTTTGAGGCTTGCAGAGCTGCAGAATGAAGCTGATGGTAACGTTAGCCACCCGAGTGGGTAGACTCTGACGTTTGTATGCGCTGCCGGACTGCATTCAGCTTCACGAACCGCAAACACCACTGTCGAAATTGTGGCAATGTTTTCGATGCTCAGTGTTCAACGCATAACATACCGTTACCACATTTAGGAATCATGCAAGCCGTGCGGGTAGACGATGGATGTTATGCGAAGCTGACCGACAAGTCACGGACTGGACCTCTCCCAGAGCGGTCACTTGCAAAGGGGAATGCTAGCATAATAAGGAACCGCAGCTCTATGCAACCTCGGGATGCCCGAGTTGATGAAAGCTTCGACGATGATCTTAAGAAAGCGCTACAAATGAGTCTCGAAGAGGTTAAAGGACACTCTGGTGCTGGCTACGTTCCGCAATCGCAATTGCATACGCATCGTAAGCCTTCGGTAACGAGTGGTGCCTCGAAGGCGGCAAAGCCCCGAGAAGAGGAGGAGGACCCTGATTTGAAGGCTGCCATCGCCGCATCAATCAAAGAGATGGAAGAACAAAAGAAGGAGCATGCCACAAACCTGAGAAAACAAGCTTCGAGCGCTGTATCGAATGCCTCATCCGAGGTAGTAATGCCGAACAAAAAACACGAATTGACGCCTGTGGAAGCCGAGAACATTAATCTATTCTCCACTCTTGTAGATCGACTGCAGCACCAGCCACCAGGCACGATTTTGAGGGAACCACAAATTCAAGAGCTGTACGATGGTATAGGAGCTTTGAGACCCAAACTAGCAAGATCATACGGGGAGACTATGAGCAAACATGGTACACAGCCACATTTCCATATTGACTCATCTCGCTGACATTCTCAGACACGCTGCTTGACCTGCATGCTAAATTGGCTACCGTTGTACGTTATTATGATCGGATGCTTGAAGACCGTCTCTCGCACACCTATAGCCAACATAATCTAGGAGGCTATCGATCACAAGCACCACAATCATCCATGTATCCTACCATCCCAACGGAACCATCCATCGCTCAAGAAGAAGCAGAAAGCTATTACAATATGAATAGCACTCCGCAGGATGCATATCCACCAGCACAACACCAATACAACAAGTATCCACCTCCTCAGTCACCGTACAAGCAGCGTGATAGAGCTCCCTCGAATACCTCTTCAGGCTACGAACGATCACAGCACAATGCCCAGATCCCGCAAAGAGCGTCCAGCCTGCAAAATTACCCACATTCGCCCGCTAGGCAGAAGCAGAACAACTACAATATGTCGAATCAACCGCAAGGCTATCCACAATATCAACAGCCTTCGATGGAACCACCTCCTCTGACATCCACCATGCACAACCCTCAAAATCCAGCTGCAGCGTATTACAACGAAAATCAATCGCAGGTCTCACCTCCTCGCGCTTACCCTCAGCAGCAACCCGAGCAAAACTATGGCTCCGCACCATCGCCAGAGCAGCCTCATCAGCCTCTAGCTCAACAGCAATCTCTGTACCCTGGGCTCCCCCAGCAGAATGCGCCTGCACCACAGCCACAACAAGCATACTGGCAGCAACAGCAAGCCATGCCTCCATCTCAACAACAGAACGACGCGGCGCCTTACCCGTCAATGAATTCGTTCACCCAAGAATCGTTTCCCACAGCACCAAATCATCAGCCACAGCCTAAGCAAGTTGAAGAGCAATTGATCGAGCTTTGAGCATTTGATTCCCTGCATGGCACGGCTTTACACTTGCGCCCACAGTAACTTGCAACACATTGCTGCTAGGGGCGAATACTAGAAGACGTGCCAAAAAGATGAATCAGATCTGCTCGGTTGATATGTTACCGTATTTACTGTATCAATCTTAACGCGAGGACGCTAAATTCCGTCAATGAAAATGGATTTTGTGGATCCAACTTTGAACATCGCGGATTCTGAAAAGCTTCACTTCCTAGAAAAAGTGGAAACTGCTATACTGACGAGAGCAGGAAGAGTAAATGTCAAGGCTCGAAGCGGAAATGAGGTGAAAGCAGATTTTTTGACGGCGAGCAAGAGCAAAGCATGTTCTGGCTTGGTCAAACACCTCGGTTGACGTTTGTTGAAGGAAGATGACACAGCCATGGCTTCTATCTTTACCCATTCTACCTTGACGGGTTTTGCTTTGGGACTAGTTGTACATACCTGCCCTACATGATGTTGACGACCAATGTCACGACCGAGGCTGAGCCAGGCAATGTGGGAACCTAGTTTACACTTTCTGGGAGTAAGGTAGCTCATGCTTGGTGACTTTCGAAATTCTAGGAGGGCGGACCTGGAAGCAATCTACGATCCATGTATGTAGGACTAGAGCACGATGATGGGAATTGCTTTGTGCTGAATACCTCATTCACGTAGAGTACCGTACTACGGTATCCAGCCATCGAACTGTTACTTTGATGAGCAAATACAGACTGTCTAGTTGGCCAACGCACGAAGATATACCCTGTTCCTGCCCATAAAATAATGTAGTGCATATTTGTATCGCTGAATGCCGTTCCCTATCAGCGGGCGGAGCGTACGGAACCTACGGCAAGAACCCTGCCCAAAACCGCCTTGCTACATACCTTACTTCTGTCTTTCGTACACTCTTCCCTTAATTTTCAAGCACTGACTGTTAGGCCATCAACATGGCAGCCACCAAGCCAGATATTCTCCTTCTTCAATTGGGAGACGAAATGCAAGTCAGCATCTTCAATGATCTCTACTCGGCCCTCTGCCAGAATTTCGAAGCTCACTACAATCTTATCAAAGTATCTACTTCAGCAGCAGCCACCAACGCTCTTTTGAAGCCAGAACCACGACAGCCTAAAGCCGTCCTCGTAGTCGATGCAGGGCTAGCCAAGCGTAAGAACAAGGTCGTCCAAAACAAGCTTATCAACTACGCCAAAACCGGTGGAACTCTCCTCTTCTGCTGCCTATTTACCAGTTTCGTTCCCCCTCTAAACTTCAGTGCTATGTCGCGGAGCATGGAGCTGGGCTGGGGATTCGGGGACTATCACCGCACCATCTTCGCTCTCAATCCAGCATTTCAATCTGTCTTCGGGTCTGAGATGTTTGCCACTTTGGAAAAGGCATACAGCATGAAGACCGTTCGCTTGACAGGTGTCCCCCCGGAGGCCAAGGTGTATGTGCCCACGGAAGCGTCAAGGGTCCAGTCTGCGGTGTTCCCGCCCGATGAGGTGGATAAGAGCCAATGTCCTGCTGTCTTGCAGAAGCACGGAGATGGGTTTGTGGGGTTCGTTGGAGACGTGAACAATGAGGCTGGGTCCCAGGCTTTGATCATGGCGATGTTAAGTATGAGCTTGATTCAGGTCGTGCCCAATACATGTCAAAGGCTGACAAATCCAGAGCTCGCGGCGAACAGAACGCCTATGAGTGACGTGAGCGACGAATTCCAGGATCTTCCAGGCCTTGTTGGTGGATGTGTTGTATGCGGCGATACGACTCCCGTGAAGAAGTGTGCTGGATGTAAGAAGGTGCAGTATTGCTCGGTTGATTGCCAGAAGGATGACTGGAAATCTCATAGGGAGCAATGTAGAAAGCCAGCATGAGGATTTTCTGTCCAATGACACCCTGGACAAAAGGTAATCAGGCGCTGCTCGGTTCCTTGTGGGACTCAAGACCCATAAGCTAGGTACCAAGCCTCATATGAGACGTATCTTATGAAATCACGTTCGATTGTGATGGCCTGTTCCATACTGATTGATGAAACTGATACGCCCCCTCGGCTGAATCAGAGTTCTGGCTCCAACAGTTGGACGTTCATTTGCTCCTTTTCGCGTCGTTCGCGCGACGTGCGCAACATGGCTTTGTAGTCTTTGGTATACTTTGGGATGACTATCCCCTCCGCATATTTTGGCACTCCATTCCGGCGGAACGCCTCCAATTTCTCGCATTCTCGCACAATACGGCCAACAGTTGGAAGGCTTCTATATCCATCGCCAGTAGATTTATTATCGAGAGTCAGTCCAAATTGGTACGCTCGCTGGACTAGCGGAACTAAGCAGACGTCTGCGATAGACACCTCATTACCAACGGAGTACGTTGCCGCTGATCGTTCAAGTACGAGCTCGAGATATTTCATCGAGCTAACCACAGCTTTTTGCACCCACTGTAACGTGTTTCCACCCAAGTCTTTTCTGATAGTATTCAGCAGTCCACTAGTCTGTGTGGACTCTACTCGGCATGCAATCAACGTGGACAAGTCTTTCACTTGGCAACGCCTGGTCATGTCGGTGATTGGTGGGATCAAACGGAGAGTACCAGGATAAGATTCATCAAGGAATTCCAGCATCGTCAGTGACTCTGTTAGAGTCACTGACTCACCATTTAGGTATTCAGCAACAAGAGTAGGCACCGAACCATTAGGATTCTTGGAGAGATATGTGGGGTCTTTCCGGCCCGTGTTCTGTCCGTGCACCTCGACAATCTCGAGGGGGATATCTTTGAGGCAGGCTGCTATGCGGATGCGTGCACTGCAGGTGGAGAAGACGCGGTTGTAAAGGGTGAGCTTGGAAGGTTGCAGAGCCATCGTTGAACGACTTCCGCAGATATTGGGGTTCGAAAAGACTCTCTAAGTGTTCGTGTAAAGGATCTACATAGAGCGATTGGATCCAAACTGTCGGAGTTTCCGCACGTAATTATATCGAATTTGTCTCGCCTCTGGCGTGTTAAAGATTGTCATCGCTTCGCTCGAATGTGGTACCGCTTCGGGGGAAGTTGTAGCCCTACCGGCGCGAGCCATACACGAGCCGGTAGGGCTGGGTTTTGGCAGCGTACCACCCACCCACTCACCCACACCCGCTCAAACAAATGCCGTTCTAGAAGTCTGCAACAAGCCGTCCGTCTAGCAGACAGATGCTCGTATGACATGGACTAGGTCAGAGATTCTATTGTCGCTGGCACTTTTCGAACGTAGAGGCCATGAGTGCCTAAATGCCAAAACGCTGTCCCCTAATATCTACCCAACCTATCAAGTCAACGCACCGACCATTATCGCATCGAATCTGCGATACTTCTGCGGGATGGTTCCATAGGTATGGTAAGGCTCTATAGACGAGGGGCAGCGCGTCTATACTACCGTCAGGCTGGAAAGGGCTACTTGATGGCTGTAAAGCGATAGGGAGCAAAGATCATTAGCAGCAGACGGTACGTAACTTTCTCTTCCAGTATGAAGTGCATCCGAAGGCTCAATTGTCTGACATGCCGTAAGACCATCATCGCGAGAAATTTGCGGCAACCCCCGAGAGCAGGACTAGTGTGATCAATGGGCGTTTCAGACCTCATGGGCCAAGATGACTGAACGAAGGGAGAGGCCAAGGCGAGTGACGAATTTGACGTAATTGCAAAACATATAGATGCCTCATAGAGTAGTTAATTTTTGAGAACGTTCATTATAAATACGACTGATTGTTTATGATTCTTATATCTCTAACGGTGAACGCTCTGTTGACTTTACGTGATATGTAAAGTAGCGAATGTTTATTAGCGTGCTCAGAAACTTGGTAGCGAACGGAAGGCGTTTCTTGGCAACCTTATCTTCCCGGCGCCATGATTGCGCTACCAAGTCTACTATTCTGACACAGACATGATTAAGTTTTCTTACCCTTACAATGCTTTCAAGCCTTTCATGATCTCACACCTTCTGCATAATGTCACGGCATAAGCTCGTAAAGGCTTTGGATTTGGACGAAGAGCTCGATGATTTCGATGGAGGCGCCGAATCTGATGGAGATGAAGAAGTTAGTGCCGAGGACAAAGGTACATCCTCGTCGACTACGGCTTCAGAGCCTCCTAGCTATGATAGCTTCTAATACTGTCACACCATAGAGCAACTACGCCTCGGGACTCTTAAAGTACGCGAAGTGCTTGGCCCAGACGGGCCTATCACAAATAAGGAAATCGAAGACTCCTTGTGGCATTATTACTATGACATGGAGAAAACAATAAATTATCTCCTCAGTCAGTACCCACACGAAAATACACTTAAATCCTACTAATGGAGATATGCTAGGTCAAAAGACGAGTTCGCAGCCAAAGAAAGCAAAAAGAAAGAAAGCAGGTGTAGAGGACGAGAACGGCAATGGTAAGCCTTCAATGTCTTTACTGTCCATTAAAGAAGCACTGTACCTCCCTGTTCATCCCACCCTTGGAGGTGCTGTCTATCTGCATTGTAGTGAGCCTGTGGCTGAGGAGTCGTCCGCGGCCACTAGTTGGCGTCTCGAAATACATGGCAAGAAGGGTGGCTTCTACGAGAACCTTACTTGCACCACATACTTGTGACTGCTGCTTCTCGGTTGCGGGCTTCTTCAGAGATTCTCCCTGGCTCAACGTTCCCAAGGATCGATCGGGCGAAATTCTCATTGAGCCACTGTACCCTCGGGGTGGCTTACTTGGGGGTACCTCTAAGCAAGATGTCGCACCCAAGTCCAAGCTTGCTGCTCTAGCTGCTGCTCGTAAGAAAAAGGAGAACCAGAAGCCCAACGATGGCCAAATCACCAGCTCTGTTGCCCTTCTAGACAAGCTTGGGGGAAAGCCACGAGAACAAATTCCCAATCTAAGAAAGGATTCTTCAAGTATAGCTTCCCGTGTTACAACATGCGGGCAAGCGATTAATGTGCAGTCTCGAAAGTATCCTGTGCGACAGCCGAAGGACGTCGCTCCTCCTCATGCAGAGCAGGCGCCCCAAGTATCTCTAGCCGCGCAGGACTTGCTTTCCGAACCCGAGGTCAAGCAGGCGGAACCCGCGCTCGTGGCAGCCCCTTCAGCATTTGCCCGAGCTATCTCTGGGCCGTTCGTAGAGCTTCAAGAGCATGCATTCACTTCTTTGCCTCACTACAATGTACGGAATACTGAGCGCCATACTGAATTCGATTTTGCAGGACCAAGCCCAGATGACGTAGTCACAAAAGCACAGAACAGTAAGGGCATAGCCCCAAAAGCTGCTAAGCATCAGGCCAAGAACACAAGTGACGACAAAAGCGTTAATGGCGTTGCGCAAGCGGTTGAAAGTGTCTCAATCGAAGACACCAAGGTTAGAGGGAAGAATCTTGACGTTCTTGCTGAATTTGAGAAGTCAAATCCCAAGAAGGCCGCAAACTTTGTGGTAATCGGTACGGAATAGGCTTCAATCAAAGGGTAGGACACCATGCTCATCCGGACTTCTAGGACATGTTGACGCAGGCAAGAGCACACTCATGGGCCGACTCCTTCATGATCTCAACGTCGTAGACAAGAGAACGATAGAAAAGTACAGAAAAGAGGCCGAACACCTAGGCAAATCGTCTTTTGCATTAGCTTGGGTTCTCGACCAAGGCACGGAAGAGCGTGAACGAGGGGTCACCATAGACATTGCCATGAACAAGTTCGAGACCGAAAGCACCAGCTTCACCATCCTCGATGCTCCTGGCCACCGCGACTTCATCCCCAACATGATTGCAGGCGCCAGCCAAGCAGACTTTGCTGTTCTCGTCATCGACGCCAATACCGGAAACTTCGAAGCTGGTCTCAAAGGTCAGACCAAAGAGCATGCACTCCTCGTACGAAGCATGGGTGTACAGCGGATTGTCGTTGCAGTAAACAAACTTGACACTGTCGACTGGTCACAGGACCGCTTCGATGAGATAACCCAGCAAATATCAGCATTCCTTACAAGCGCCGGTTTCCAAGCCAAGAATCTCGCCTTCGTTCCCTGCGCGGGTCTTACCGGCGACAACATCGTGCGTAAGGTCGACGATCCCCAGGCTTCATGGTATTCGGGCACTCCGCTCATCTCTCTCCTCGAATCCTCCGAACCCATCGCCCGTGCGCTCGAAAGACCCCTCCGTTTGACCATCGATGACATCTTCCGTGGTGGTGTCCAGAATCCGCTATCGATATCTGGCCGCCTAGACGCTGGAAGCATCCAAGTAGGCGATGCCGTACTTGTCGTGCCAGCAAACCAGACCGCAGCTATTAGAGGTCTAGACGTCGATTCAGAGCCAGCTGACTGGGCAGTCGCTGGTCAAAACGTTGTTTTGCACCTCGTCAACATCGAGGCCAAGTATCTCAGATCAGGTGATGTTATCTGTCCGCCTTCTGCGCCTATCCCGTGCGTTACTTCTTTCAATGTAAAAGTGCTGGCTTTTGACCATATCACGCCTATGCACTGTGAGGTGCACAGAGGGAGGCTACATGCGCCCGCAAGAATCACAAAGTTGACAGCGCAGCTGGATAAGGCTACTGGTGCAGTTGTAAAGGGGAAGAAGCCGAGATTGATCAAGCCGGGCAGTGTGGCGAGAGTGGGTGTTGAGATCGAGGAGGCGGTACCGTTGGAGCGAGGTGCGAGAGTCATTCTTAGAGCTGGTGGGGAAACGGTTGGCGCTGGCTTGGTGGAGTGAGATAAGATACCAACAGGCCAGTGAACGACAGCAAGGCAAGGTCATGATCAGCAATGCTCCCAACGTGCATGATTTACGACTGCGGTCAGATTGTTAGGGCAGCTTTGTAACATTGGAATTGGAAGCAGTCTTAGGGACTTTGATTTGGAATATCCGGTCCTTACAGCCCCTCTAACAGTGGCAGTAAGAGGAGTGAATCTTTGTCACCGGCCAATCGCCGCTTTTGCCACCAGTTTACCTCATCTTTGCTTAATAACCCGGTTAGCAACAAGCTATACCACCTATCCTTGACAGCCTCCAGTATCGCAGAATCACCCAGTTGATCCGGTATACACCTCAACCCATCGAATCCTCACCTCACATCATCCCATCCCAAGATTCGCCCTCAACACACCCTTACCCAAGCTTCGATATCACCTCACATCCCTATCAACTCCTTCTCAGCCACACACAATGGACTACACCAAGAACAACGACGCCGCGTGGGCCAGCCTTCTCTTAGTCGCCAATCACCGATTCAAGAACTTGTACGACATACAAACTCTCTGCGTCGCAGCCGAGCAAGCGCTCGAGCAGGAGGATTGGGAGGCGCTAAAGGAGATCAGTAGGATCACCGCTAGCGTGGGAGTACCAGAGGAGAAGAAGAGATAAGGGCAGTACACTTGGCGAGCGACATAATGGGTATTCAAGTTGAGCAGCGGATCAGATATCTTAACGTACGATTAAGCGAATAAATATTCTATTACAGCTCATCTTAAGAGCTAACGAGTACCTTTTTCACTTTTTCTTAGAGGTGAACTACGATTGTGAGCCTCTGATTTGATATAATACCTAAAGAAACTAACCTATCTATCGCTCAAGATAAGTACTAAACACACGCGATGACTTACTTTAGATACCTAATAGATTACTAGTACTTTACTCAGGATACCCTGATATCAATCTACTTACCGTTTAAGATGAATAGTAAACAATCTAGAGATACTTAAGATACTCTAAATCCAGCTAGTAAGCTACTTAAGACAATTACCTTACTCAATACCCCGTATTTACTTGAGAAGTTAACAAAGCAACTAATACACCGCTCACGATTACGAATGAATACGCGTTAGCTCGCTCAAGACAAGCATTATGTTACTTGTATCCTACTCACGATGTCCTAAGAGTATCTTCGATATCGCTCAAGATAACAATTGGAAATCTTCTATTCCGAAATCTATTGACTGACCGCAAAAGCAACCACTGAATGACCCACCTTTTGCTCAAGATAATACCAAAAAACCCCAATCTGGACGCAGCACACATTGAATCAAACCGGTATAGCGCTCATGATAACAAGTAGACAGTCTGTATTTCACTCAAGACGCCCAAAAACCATCCATGGATTTTGCACCGTGGGAAAGAAAGCGTGGGATAAATAGTCAATTGTTTCGGTATTCATATGTAGATGAGGATGTTACCTCCATTTGACGACGCAGCTGCGATGTTCTCATACTCATGTGTATCATGAAAAATCCTCCCATATGTGCCTCACTTCCGTTTTTCCCTACAACCCATCGAGTCGCAACTCATCCCAAAGGTTTCCAATGCCATCCCCAGCCGAAACGCCACAACACCACCATCCATTGCGCCTATCGTACAACTGACAATTCGATACTCTTACGCTTTCAAAACCATCTCGGCACCTACGCCCAAGTTTGCGACGTCGACGTTCCCGCCTCTTTCCCGCCGCAACATCTCTCGTACTTCATCTATGTTGTACTTCCTTGTCTTTGTAGACATCACGCTCACGCCACTGTTGTCTTTGTCCTCATCATGCGCACTGATCCAGCATCTAGCCATAAGCTTTTGTGCAATCTCCACACCGCCGGGCAGGCCAGCTGCGATATTGCCGCCCATCCACCATGGGTTGTTGACGCGGTCGAAGGAATGGAGTAGGAGGGTTAGGGGAAGCGCAGCGATGTTCATGAGGTGTTTGGAGGCGTAGTTCTCTATGAGAGGGTAGTTGACGCCGTGTGGGGAGTAGATTACTGAGAGCGCTCGTTCGGTGTGCATGCGGGAAGTGGATGTGACGGAGCTGGCGGAGCTGATCGAGCGGTTGTGGTTGGAGAATGTGCTGCAATGTTGTGATGGGGGTGATGAGGTGCTGGATAGTGGATTGCTAGTATACGATAGTGCGCTGGTCTGCCGCGTTGGTGTTTTGGGGGGTGTAGGTGGTAGATCGACGGGTATTGGGGTTTGTTGCGAGGCTTGGTAGAAGCGCGATTGGTTGGTTGGAGATATGGGGGAGAAGGGATTTGAGGGCAAATATGAAGATGATGGTGGTCGGTACGTAATGCCAGTTGCGTTATGGACTCCTGCCATGTCCATTTTTGCTGGAATGAAGGAAATGGTAACTTCGCCAGGCGTTCCTCCGTTTATGATTGGATGGATGCCGAACCTGATGACTGAATCTGGCTTCTTCTCATATTCTCGCAACGAATGGACCATATCAGGATTGAAGAATTTGAAGCCGCGTATTTTTTTGGCAGCGGCTGGCTCTGCTAGAATGGTGGTGATGGGCGATGTGGGATCCAATTGGCGCAAAGTGGCTTCGTGGCAGTGATCGGGTCTGTCCTGCGATATGAGTACTACATTGGGTTCATGTATGTGCGATAGATTTTGGATACATGACGGGCTCGTATGCTTTGAGAGGAGGAATTTGGGGTGCCACATGGTGGAAGGACCGCTTATCCAAGGATCAATGAGGATCGTGAATGTTCCTGGAGCCTGTTGATATGGGAGACCTGGAGGAGATGGGGGTGCATTGTCGGTTGGAGCGAAGGTGAGGAGGAAGGTGGTGTCTCCGTTGAGGTGCTTGACGGTGAGCGACATGACGTCGAGTTATAGATCTTGCAATGCGCTCCAAAAGCAATTGTCGCAACGCGACTAAAACGTTGTGGTCATAACGAGTTCGTTCCTGCCGTCTCTCAAGCTGATGGGGGGAGTGAAGGAAGAAGTGATGAGGACTGAAGAAGGGAATTATCTCCTTCAGATTCTAAAGTATCGTTCTACATCGGCAACCGAGGATGGGGGAAGTCGTTGGCGAAACGTTTGTTAGGCCGTTGAAATTGAACGTTTCGGCAGCGGTCTGCGCCAAGGAAGTTGAAGCTAAAGCCTTAGCCTGATCTTTCCTCGCTCCGCCTCTGGCCTTCATAGAATCTGCAAGTATATTCGACAACCAAACCGGTCTCCGAAGACAACCGACACCGTTACTGTCAATCACTCCAAAAGATATATCATGGATATCAATATGCAAGAAGATGACCAGATCCCGTCAGACGTCTTCCGCCCAGTAAAGCGCAGAAAGTTCTACCGCAAGCGCAGCGATGCCGAAGAGAATGAGGCATCTGATGCGGCACCACTTTCCAGCATCCCAACAATAGCCTCGCCAGGGCTCCAGACCGTCGACGAGCTTATCTCTCAAAAAGGCGGGACGCCTGGCGCTGCGGAACGACAGGACGAAGAAGATGGCCCCCTCTCTGTTGCTGAGATTCTTCGCCAACGCAAAGCTGCCCAACGACGACGAGGCGGCGTCGAATTCTCCAATCTCAACTCCTCTTCCTCAGCACCCGCCACCCCTCAGGCTAGCGATGCCCTCGTAGAGCGAGAGGACGAAGTTCCAGTGGATATCAGATCAGTCGCCTCACGCTTCGCCCCACAAACGGGTCAGGTTTCAGAGTCTGTCAACGATAAGCATATGTACGTCCTCCCACTTCCTTTCCAGTCTTCAAAAGCCTTGACGCAGAGACTAACGTGATAAGGATGGCATATATAGATTCCGAATTAGCTAAACGAACTAGTCACGATAACACTACACCCTCCTTTTCCCTGAATGGACATGAATTATCTCCCAGTGGCGCGCTCCTAAACACAGATATACAGCGACAACCCGCAGCTCTCGGCAAGCTACACGAGATCGATCTCGGCCCAGATGCTACACTACGAAACATTGCGCGCACAGAAGCCGCTCAAAGAAAGCTCGAAGGCATCGAGCCAGAAATTGATGCCAAAACCGGCAAAATACGCCTTCGCCGCGACGGCAAACCCTACGGCTGGCGCAAACGGCGCAACAGTGAAGACATCAAACGTGACAAACTTGTCGAAGAAGTCATGCGAGAGTCTAAACTCGAGATCTACGACGAGCCTGATGAAGAGGACAGAGGAGATGGGGATCAAGCGGCTGATGATCGCATAGCGGAGCAATTTAGACGGGAGTTCATGGACGCGGTAAGTAGTCGGCAGCAGAAGGCTATGCCGAAGCAGCAGCAGGGCAAGGGGAAGGTGGTGGATGAGAAGCCCAGCGGACCGAAGCTGGGTGGGAGTCGGAGTGCAAGAGCAAAGATGAGAGAGATTGAAGAGGCAGCTGCGAAAAAGAAGTAGGGTCCACGCAGGCGATATATGATACTCCTCACAGGGTCAATAAGTATAGCGAATGTCTCTGCTACTACCACGCCTTCTACCCAATCTTACACACTCTTGCTGAAGACAATCCAATCAATCCATCACTCTCCCATTGCTCAATCCACCCCCTCAAGCAGGACTCCCCAGCCTCAAAACATTGGCCGCACTCACAAACATAGTCATACACAACCCCACCCCACCCACAAACACCACACTCCTCACATAGGCAAACCCCAAACTGGTATTATTGAGATAAACATAAGTATACACCACCCTACTTGCAATATATCCCCAACTCAACATATTCAAATACCCAACGTCAAGTTTCGCAACATTAGCCGCCACAACAGCCGCCGCGAAAATTCCAACATTTTCAAACCCGTTTTGTTGGCAGCCTTCGGCGCGGATAACTAGGTCTTTGTCGGCTTTGGAAACCGATTGGTCTTCTTTGATTGTGCTGGTGAGGGAGCGCGGTCGCGTGTTGTCGAAGGGTTTGGAGGTGGCGCGTTCGTAGACTTTGGCTGCGTAGATGTGGGGTGCCACTGCGGGTTGTTAAGGATAGTGTTTGTGGGAAAGAAACGCGAGGGAAGGGATAAGATGGAGGGTAAGACACTTACGGGACATAACCCACATCACGGGGATGGCGTAGAGGGAGAGGTTTTGGGTTGACATTGTGAGAATACTTCGTCTAATTCGCTATGACTATAGGGAGTTATTGGAACTTTTAGATGTTGATGTTTGGGAAACAAATTCTTGGGAGTTCACATGAAAAGAAGGTTTGTCCAGACGTCGGGTCATGTGGAAATGACCGAATGCGGTAATGACGCCGCGTGCACTAGATTCCGCTCCTCCGCCGCTAGTGCTATCAGAATTCCCAATTAGGATGTGTTCTGCCGGGACAGGTGTGAAACGTAAGTACTTCGGAATTCAATATCTTAGCTAGTGTTGAAGAAAACATCGAAGTTCTATCCCTGCCCAGAAACGCAAGTATTGGCTGGCTTTTCTGGGCTGTGAAGCTTAGTTAGGGTCGTTGAAACAGTACGTGAATATTGAAATGAGAATCGCTTTGCTCTTCCCCATAGATCGTCTTGGTGATTGCAAAATCGTATTGAAGGTAGTAAAGCTGTTCCAAATATGACCGACCACAATAGCATACTCGTATGCGTAAAGGCTTGCATCTCTTGTAGCGTCACAGAATCTAAAGTTCGCCCATGCCAGTCTCTCCAGATGCCCCGTCGACTCACTTAGTCTCATCCATAGATTTTAACCTCGAATATTCCACGATCTCCTCTATCCAAGGAAACCACAGCCCTGTCCTCCCCACCATCCCATACCTCTCCCTCCCGTCCCTCTCAGCTTCCCCACTAAGCTCTGCTAGGTTCGGAATGCCCATAGTCCTATGCAGCTGGATCATATGGCCTTTATTAAGACACTTTGGAGGTTTAGTGCCGAATTGGGCTTCAAATTTGGCTAGTAGCTCTGGGTACCCCATGCGGATGTCGATCCTATGATGCCAGATGAAGAGGACCTCTTCGAGGACCTCTTCGAGGGTGAGCCTCGGGTGAGTTCTGGGCATTTGGCCTGGTCCTTGATCCAATGCTGGTATTGGACAGACAGGGTCGTTGGGCCAGCGGGGATGTTTGAGGAGGCCGTGGAGAGTTGGGGCTGAGGGTCGATCCATTTGGAACGAGGTTTTGTGCAGAGGTGATATGAGGATTTCAAGTAAGTTTGTCGTTCTGAATCCTTGCTTGAAATGAAGCCGCAAGCTGTAAGCTGAATCGGTTCTGATTGGTAGTAATATAGTAATATGTTTGAAGTCGTCCACCTGCTCAATTCCACTTCAATTACAGCTGGGCGCATATGATAGCATTCGACATCAACATCAAAAATTCAAGGCAATGACTTTAACATGGGCAGGCTGGAAAGGATAAGACATTGAAAGCTGCTTGGCCGCTAGTTGACTCGAGTGCCTGCAACTAGTTTACTTGGTGGCCATCTTTGGCTTGTCCGCCTCAATTTGTTCCGGACACTCAGGCCTAAGCTGCGGCAACTACTTCCATGAAAGGATGTGCAAGCTGTGATGTAGGCAATGGAGGTGTTTGCCCCTGTAGTGAATAGATTATCCAGTAGAAGACCTTCAAAGCAAGTGGGGGCGCAATAAGTGCTCACATTACTTGCGGCAGATCGACAAATAGCGCCGGGAACAGATTTAAAATGTTGCAGCACCGGTCCTTGCCAGTCTGTCATTATTCACGCCCTTGCTGATGATGTTGCTTAGACGTTATTGATGTATATAAGCTCGAGGGAAGCCCGGGAGATTCTTGGGAAGAGTAGGAATCTCCACAGGGGCTCTTTGCTTCGAGCCAACGATGCAGCAACTACAGACTGTCAGAAAGACCAGCTCCAACACTGAAATCATGTCTGCTCAGAAGTGCTGAGATCCAAGTGTACTGCTGTCTCAACGGCAAAAACTCATGATAAGCCAACGCAGGATGGAAAAAGAATCATCCTCTTACTGTCTTTGTGACATACTTCATTCTGCTTTACTACCCTGTTACCTCATGGCTCCCTCTCTTCTCGGTGAGCAGATCAAATAAGGGAGCCAACTTCACTTACATATAGTTATATGCGTTTGGATTTATTCCAACCTGTGAACCATGCCACGAGAAAAGATGTTTCTGTTTCCTCCTTCTTTGACTGAAGGGTCCATCCCAAGAGGCACCTTGGCCACCACCACAGAGGTCGGGATATAGAAAGGATCCGCTGCCAGGAGTTGTGTGCAAGGTCTGCATGGTCTTTTGTCATTTCGCCCTGAAAGAGAGCACTAAAGCGCGAGGCAATCGGCCTCAACGTTCTGCACTACGCCAATTGGAAATCGAGGACGAGCAGCCCTTCAAGCAGATGATGAAGCTGGAGACCTCCTCAAGTAGCTGCACAGCAGTATTATTTTCTCGCTATTCAAATCAACCTCATCATTGGCCATATCTCAGAACGACACGCACTTCTTGCAGCAGTGCGCCATGACGACGAGACCGTAGCAGAGGAGATTCATCTGACGAAGAACAACAAATCATGCAGTGCAAGGCGAAAAGAGAGACTTCGATTTCCAATGCGGCTCAACTCGCCAGCCTCAGGCTCTACAGCATCTGCAAGTCTTGTTCGACATTCAAACCATGTTTCATTTCTTCCGCGGTGGCAGTGGTCCTTTAGACGCAGACTGTGAGCTCTGGATCCGAGAGACGAAAAGAGTAGCCATGTTCGGCCCATTCAGAGTCTGGAAATCATTGTTCTCGACAACACGAACTTGCCCTAGCCTTTCGGCAGTTTCACCGAGCAGTTAATATTCAATGCCTGTTGAGATCTATTCTAAAGGATCCATTATGAATGACTCGTACATGCTAGAAAGATACGGGTCATTGTCCCACAGTCAGCAACTCCTGTCGAGGTCCACAAGCATCATTCGTACCTTCGGTTATTATGACCAACTGGCAACATTGTCAACCTCTGTACCTACACCATTGCCCAGACGATTGCTGGCCGACATAGCTCAACAGGCTGCCGACCACATTGCAGAGTGTCACTGGGAGACTACTATACAAAAATATAACTTAACACATGCTTGATCTTCCAGTACGGGATAGCTACCAGAGTGATTGAGACAAACAGCGAGGAAAGTGAGAGACTCTCATGGAAAAGACATCCGCCAGATGGGAGTGAATGCCCTCGGACGGAGTAAACTCCCTATGTCACGCTAGACTAGCGCGTACTACCCGCCAACTCTTCGGCTACAGCGCTCAATCTTCCATTCATGCCAGCGTTTGGATCTGGAATGGAAGTCTTTGACCGGCAAATTTCTACTCTCTTACCAAGCTTGATTGCTATCTAGAGCCACGCATTGGGCATTCATAGTATTACACCGGAAGGGTTCGTCTGAGGGAGAAGTGTTATTCCTCCTCACGAAGCATAACACGAGCAGCATTTGACCTTTCACAATTTACCTGCGACTACCACCGGAGCTCCATCAAGCCACTACCAATTGACAGGCATCGAGGCCTGGAGCTAGGTGGCAGCTCGTCGTGGCTGCGGAGGCCGTGGCAAAGACCTTTGAAACACTGGAAGGGTATACGTCTACTGAAGCCACCAAATCCAGGTAGTGCCTCCAACTTATCTCGTGTGCCTTTGCTGATATCGACTTAGACAAAAGTTCGATACGGCTCAAGGATCCCTTATGAGTGGCTCGTAATAGGACGAGATACACACCGATGGCTTGGCAACCAGCTCAGTTGTCCGTATGCTTCTCCTCTCACCTCCTACATGCTCCTCGCTTTGCGTCCTCCTCATCCTTTCCCAATGACGACGGCGACGACGATTCCGAAGTACCTACAGGATCAAATCCCGCCCCCAAGCAATTCATGGATCTACCACACGAAGCACGTACTCAGATCTACCAATATTGCCTGGTCGTAGGGAAGATCTTCCCTTACAACAAGCGCCTAAGAGCAGATGACCAGGACGGCAATGCCGGCTATTTAGAAACACGGCCTCGACAGAGCGCATCGCAGCAGGCGAGAGATTTTCACGCACCTCATTTGGCACTTTTGGAAGTATGTTCTGCCATTCATGAAGAAGCCAGACCAATCCTGTACCAGAAGAATACCGTGGTACTGCCCACCGCTCCCCTGACAGCCAAATTCTTCACCCAAGCTCTTCGCACACAGCAGGAAAAGAGTTGGCTCAAGCATTTAGAGCTCAAACTCAGCTGCAGAGATCTATCATTCAACGAGGAGGCAGCCTTACACATTATCAAACACAGCCCTCTGGAGTTTCATGAAGCCTGTTGGAGGAAACTCGCCTACACAGTCTGGCCCACGAAAGTCGAGCCTATTCTAAAGCATACACGATTGGATGTGCTTACTGTGGACCTTACCGATACGGTCTGTTCTTTGGGCTGCTGCAAGATGGACCTGACGGCACTCCTGGCGTTTCGAGATGGGTTCGTGCACGGAGTTGGACCTCTGAATTTAGAAATCATCGGAGTGTCTCCTAAGCCTCAAGGGATTGTAGGGGATGGGTCTGCGGAGGAGAAGAGGTTGAAGATGGGCAAGCAGTTTAGAAGATGGACTGCATATCGTCGTGGCAAGGCGAAGTCGCGAGATCACGGATGGCTATGTGAGGATCTGTTTGAGGAGATGCAGCAGCGTCACCAGCGCGTGGATGAAGACTCCATTAATTGAGAATGGTGGTGATACAAAACTCTCAGACGCAAAAGATCCTGTTGTGCTCTACTTCATTCTTATGTCCATACTGAGCGCATACAGAAACATCCATATGCCAGAAACCACAAATTTAGATCTGTAGATTTAAAGCCACCACAATACCAACAGAAGCCAACGACAGTCCAAACGACCAAAACACCACACCTCCCTAGCCCTCATGCCCACCCATACACCCACACCGACCCAACCTCGCGCTCACCCACAATGCGGCCCATTCCCATCCTCTTACAATCCCTTCCCACACAGCGCTGCCAGCTGCTACTTGTGTTTCTTATTACACAGCAGCTACTCCCAAAAACCAGTCTCCATTAACGTCCACTCTAAAACCCTCTAGAAAGGCTAGATAGAGAGTATGGGACTCATGGTCGTGTTACAATGATAGGAACAACGCTGAGCCTCGTAATTGACACAATGATCGCATGCATACACGCCGTCGCATTTCGAGGGGGAATTGGCGGGTGCTGCCCAAACGAGGGTGAGCAGGGTGAGAAGGGTCTCAAAATGAATTTTGGGTGGGATTGGGTGGAAAAATGGTTGAGCTGGTTGGGATTTGAGGGGAAATGATCGGTGGTGGAAGGAAGTTCGAAGTGAGTAATTCTTAACGCTTTTTGTATACTATCAAGCGTGAGGAAATGGTTTTTCGGCCTTGAGACAGGGCTGTGAAGGCCTGGCTTCCAATGTCAGCTAGACCGCTACCGCTATCAAAATGGGCTTAGTGTAATCAACATCGGAGTCTTCGCGGCTGTCGCCAACGCTGCCAGTGTGAAGTCGGCAATTGGAAGCACTTAATCAGCGGTAAGAAGCCTGCTCTTCCCATATTATTCCCATAGCAGCACGTGGCTTTCACAGGTCTCGTTGTGACAGTGTATATGATTGGCCGTTTCGGTAGTCTGTGTTTCACTGCAACAGCTCTCTCGCCGGAGAGATGTCTTAGATGACGCATCACGTAAGACTGTGTCTCGGAGAGGTGAATGGGTTTCCTGTATTCGGTTGAACATTCATAATCTCGTCTTTGGCGACAATGAGATGGTTCAGAAGATAGGAAGCTGGCAGTACCTGGCCTATTGAATAGCTATTGACGGGAGCAACTCGCTTCCTGATCGCTCTCTCGTGAGGAGATTTTACCGTTCTGATCGCACGGCTTTATCGGTATCCCGAGATGTTCAATATGTCACCCCATGTTTTACATTAAGGATCTGGAATAGCAACGGCTTCAGTGGTGCCAACCTGCAAATTGTCCATTCTTATCTTGTTGGTGGCTTGGTGGTGGATTTTCACAAAACTACACAAAACCTCTGTATCCATTTCACTCGTCCATACGCCAGAGCACAAATCTTCAAAACGCAATTTCTTAAGCCCAGAACTAATCCACGTAAGCGTACCATCCGATCTGGTTCCGCATCTAATGATCTCCCTGCGTTCTTCCTCATCAGCTCGATTCCCACCCAGCCGATAATCCATCTTCCACCAAAGTAAAAGTCTGTGATACACAGAGGCGCATCGAAGATCGGTTTCCTGCATCGAGATGCGGGTACTGCAAAGCCTTACCTTATCCCACATAAAGTAACCCCATGTCTCGCTTATATCCTGATAGGTGTAAGGCAGTGTAGTAGTGGCGAAACTAGCCCTACCATTCTCGACCCAACTAGCTAGGCGCCGTCAAGTCAGATCCATGAGATTTTAAGTCTGCGACCAACATGTGGCTTTTTGGTGCTATTGGGTCCGCAGTCCGATGATTCACGTCGTGGAGAAGCCTCCTCGAAAACAGTGGCTGGGTGTGCGCTTGATTGGGAAAGCCGGTAGAGTCATTTTACTGGCTCGTATCGATGGCATCCACGAGATGGAGCCTGACAGATTATAGTTGTAGTTCGTCAATTCCCCACGTACAAAGTGTTTTCAACAACGCAGTCAAGGCACATGGGCGTCTGCGTGGTAAAGACATTGATGGAAATAGCCAGCCTTCCTCTGGGCAACGTTCACGACCTATCATGGACAGGCTGAAATCGTCTGTTGGATGATAGACAAAATCTCCTAGCGATATAGGAGGGCCTCGAAACCGGTCTGATGGAGAGACGTACCCTTCTGGGTTGCACATTTCGTAGCACAATTGAAAGCGCCCGGATGCACGGCGGATGCGGCAGAGCTCTGTTGGCCAGGGTGGGTAATGTGGGTTCTTGCTTGGAAGGATGATTCGCGTAGAAGCAACAGTTTCGACAAGGAGCTCTATACTTTCATATATGGAGCCAATGTCGAGAAGCATGGTCACAGAATCTTCCCCGACTCGCTTGAACGGGCACAGAGCAGGGGTCTCGTTGTCGAGGAGAGCGATGAATGCAGCGATACGGTCATTGGAGAGCAAGTCTATATGGTGAGTTCTCACAATCATTACCGCAAGGATCAGCATCACGATCTGGGGCGAGCCTGCTAAGCTGAGAACTCCGCAAAGGATTTCTTCTTCGAACGTCCTGACAAAGCCCGCTGCTGCAGGCCACGCTTCGATGAGTTTGCGGAGATTTGGGAAATCCATTCCTCTCATTACCTTGACGAGCAATTCTGCGGGAAGACATTGTAGATTGCAGCGTTCGGTTACTTGCACATTCTCTTTGTCCGTTGTCTTGATTACAAGCGACATCGAGGGGCAGTTAGTGGCAATTCTTTGTGGTGTGCTAGATGGGAGGAAGTAGAACAAGGAGACGAGGCAGCTTGAGAGGTCGATTGCTGACAGTTGAAAGGTGACTGAACAAAAAGGGATTCAAGGTGGTTAGAATATTAAAAAGTGCGAGAACTTTTCTTGTCAATTGCAAGTTTGCTTTGTGGGCCGTTATATTTAGACGGTTAAGCCCACTTACCGCAGCCACATATCCTAACTTGTAAGAACATTCGAGCATGAACCCGCGTGAGTGGAAGTCCGTGAGTTAGGCCTGTTATATGGAAGACATCGTGTATGGTACGACTCCCCGAAAGAGCAATGTTGGTAACAATTTTCCTGGAAGTGTATCATCGAAGTGATTTAGATAGGATTGGCGTCAAGACTCCACACGTCATGTTCTGCTACTCCTTCCTAACCCAACCTTCAATAGCCTCCCTACTCGCCCTAACCCTCTCATCCGACCACCTCTTCGTCGCCTCCCCCCGTATCTTAGCCTGTTTCCAACTCTCCTCAATCGCCCCTCGTAACCTCAAATGATTTATCGCTACCACCGGCGCCTTCTCCTCATACGTCCATACCAAATCCGCCACATTCCTCGTGGTATGCGGCAACACATACCACGCAGCACCTATACCCGCTGCAAACGGTACACTTGCCCTTAGCAATATATTTCGATTTCGCGAAATGATTGATCCACCCATGGCGGCTACGAGCACGTAGAGAGCCCCAGGCATGATGCGCTCGTGGGTTTCTGGGGGTGGAGCTAGGGAGGCGATGGTTTGTGTGAAGGCGCGTTCTTGGCGGAGGACGGATGACATGAAGGCATTAATGCGGTCTTCGGCTAGGACGGAGTGAGCGTAGATGAACTTGCGGCCATGGCCTATGTACTTTGCTAGGCGGTCTGTAGGAGTGGGGTGGTGCGGTGTGGTGGTTGCTTTAGGAGATGGTTTTGATTTGGGAGGATCGCGAACAAGGGTTAGGTCGTCGTATATAGGTTTGCGGGCTAGCTGAGAAAGGGTCAATGCAATGGATCATGTAGCAATGCAGGATGAGCCTTACATGCTCTTCTGGGGGTGCTTCAGCATGGAGCGTAGCATTGGGATAGAGAAGCACGCCGGCTGCAAGGATACCAATTGCCAATGGCGAGACGGTGACCTACTCATCTTAGCTCATGCTCGAGATTCTCATCGATGCATTGGAACTTACGCGCCGTGAAAGAGGACTGAAAGCCATATTGTTGTCGAATTGACGTGCGTAGCAGAGCTCACCTAACACTGCAGCTTGTGTCAAGAGGGGAAATATCCCATTGGTGGAGAATCCTTATGTAATTAGTGCCTGGGCGGCATGCTTTTCTCCGCCATTTATTTATTATTATTCTAGTATCCTAGATATCATATATAGCTGGCCTATAAATAGCTACTAATAATTAATTAACTTATTCTATATATATTAAATAATACTATAATATTATATTAACAAGATCCTTCTTTTTCTAGCGACTATAGTACGATTTAAAATAATCTTTCGAAATTAATAATTATACTCCGAAAGGGTTTATTTACTCTATAAGAATTAAGAGTATATATTATTAATAATAAAACTTCCGATTATTACTTCTATTTATACGAAAGAGCTTTATAATATTTAGTACTAATTATTATATTATTATATTATTTTATCGTAAAATTAAATTTCTATTTATTAAAGAAAGTAGAGATACTTTTTTAATAAAATATTAATTATTAAAAAAACGTATTACTTATTTATTACTTTATAGTATTTATACTATAATTAATACTCCGTTATTATTATCGTCTATTATAGAAAGAATAAATAGTTATTTATTATTATTAATCTATTTATAAATTATATTAAGGAATACCCCAAAAAATTTATTAAAAAGAGTTATCTACGGTAATTATCTTTCGTCTTAACTCTTTTAAAATTCTTACTAGTTTACGCCCTAATTTAATATAATTAATTATTATATTTTAAAGACTAAGAAGTAATATTTTATATTTTAATTTAATTCTAAATTTCTTTACTTTTTAGAGAAGAGTCTAATTTTAAAATTTATTAAATAAAAAGTAATTTTAAAAATAGAGTCGAACTACTTCTCTTATTCTTTCGTATATTTAAGATAAATAATAAAAAGAAATCCTAGTATTTTATTACTATTATTTACGATATTAAAAAAAATCTTAGAGGTTTTTAAAAAAGTTACTTCTTTAACTAGGAGAGAAACCTATAATCGGAACCTATTAACTATTATTCTCTAAAGGAATAAGATTAGATTAATTATATATACTATTTTATATATTTAAAACGTTTTTAGGAACGAAGTTTAGATACTTTATTATTATTATAAATAATATAATTAAACCTCGTAAAATTTTTAAAAAAGTTATTTGTCTAACTAGGAGAGAAACCTATAATAAAAACTTATTAACTATTATTCTCTAAAGGAATAAAATAAAATTAATTATATATATTATTTCGTATACCTAAAACGCTTTTAGGAACGAAATTTAAATATTTTATTATTATTATAAATAATATAACTAAGTTTTATAAAATTTTCGAAGATTATTTCTTTATATAGAGGAAATTATTTATTCTAAACTTCTTTACCGATAACTTATAAGGATTATTAATATCTATATTTATATTATTAATTATAACTTTACCGGTAGTTTTAATTATATCGTTAGAAAAAACCTCGCCGGTTATTATAATTTTAATATAAAAAAATATATTACCGCCTATTTTAATTTAAATAGTTTAATTAATATTTATAATAATAACCCGAACTTTATTCGATAGTATAGGTAGTATATTTAAGTAGTTATATATTCTAGAAGAAAAAATCTCTAAAAACTTAATATTATTATAATAATTTATAAGATTTAATACTAGGCTATAAAATAAGGTTATTAAATAAATATTAAAGATTTTAAAAGTAATTAAAATCCTCTTCGATAAGAATATTAAAGAAGTTATAAAAGACGATAAAGAGACTATTATCGTACTCTTAAAAAAAAGTTTTTAAGCGAAATTCGTAATTTTAAAATTAAAGAAGACTCTTTAAATAAAATTAAATACCTAAAATAAAATATAAAAAAGAGTTTAAAGTATACGATATAAGAGTTATCCGGCTATTAAAGATAATTAATATAAAGAATAAAAATAATAATAAATTAAAAGAAATAGTACTATTAGAGTTAATAATATTATATAATATAGTTAATAAATAGATCGCAGGCCTTAAGGATAATAAACTATATATTTATATAATAGAATATAAGGTAGAGCTAAAGAGATTATTATATAATATATTTAAGAAAATATAAGGCTTAATAGAAATCTTATTAATAATAAATAAAATAATAATATTTATATAAGAAAAAACTGAAATTAATAGTTATAAAGACTTTTAAGAGTAAGTAGTAAAAGTAAATAAAAATATATTATAAACTCTCTTAGTAATATTAATAAAATTAATATATTATAATCGTAATAAAAATATTTAAAAGATAGTAGTTACTCGCTTAAAACTAGGAAATATTAAATTAAATAAACTAATAATAATAAATAGAGCCTATATTTATCTAAAAAAGCGTAGAGTATATTCGCTAGTTTTATACGAAGTATTATATATAATCTAGGAATTTTAAACTCTAGTTATTATACCTTTAAAAATATATAAAGAAAAATTAAATTATAGTTTATAAAATTCTCGCGGAGAAAATTCATTAACTAGAAATAATTATAATTATAACTAGAAATATTTAATTATTTCTAATAAAGATAGCTACTTATCCTAACGTCCGGTAAATTCGTATAATTATATAATATTTTCTAATCTATATACGAGTAGACTAAAGAAGTAGGAATAATAGAAATATTGTAGTCTATTATTACGATCGTACCCGTCTTCCTACGACTCATGTTCAACGAATTTATATTTAATAAATTACGTATTATTATACCCGATTAGGCCTAGTGTACCGCTACCGCCTTAATATTCCTAAATATTTTTATATATATAAAACTACTACCTTTACTCCCTAGATAATTATCTTATTTAATATATTTATATTAATATCGTTTTTGTACTAGTTTTAATACTATAACTATTTTACTTTATATTTACTTTATTCGAATAATTATCGAATTTAAAGAAAATACTAATAGGAGCTACGTTATATTAATAATATTATATCTTTAAATTAATTTATTAAATAGATAATACGAATATAAAGAGCCTACGGGATAATATATCGGATTTATATTTAAACGAGTAATAAAGAAGTTAGAGGATTATTTATACTATAAGTAAATTAAAAGAAACTAACGGAAATAACCCCCTAATATACCGCGAAGATATACCGCGAGAAAATTAGTATTTAATAATTAATTACTATTATATAACTAGACTAAACTTATTAAGACTAAATATCGAATAAGAAGTTATAGATTAATAAGTAAAAGTACTACTTAAGGGTATAAAGACCCGACGTTAATCGGTACTATCGATTAATATTTTAATTAAAGAGGGTACGGCCTTAATACCTTAGAATATATTTAATAAAGTTTAGTTATATAAATAAATCGAAATAAATCTAGCTACGGTACTTTAGATACTTAATAAAATATAATAAAAAAGAGATATTTTCTGGAATACCGTTATTAACTATAATAAAATGGCCGACGAGGTCGAAATAGTAGAAGAAAACCTTCGAGTAATTAATACTAACTTCGATTTATTATAAGGTTAGTTTAAGATAGTATAAAAATAAACGGCCGAAGTATAAAACTTTATTAAACGACTTCGTTACGAAAAGAACGAGTTATAATAAACTATTAATACCTTAAGAGGTTAAGAGAACGAGCGTAAAAATTTAAGAAATTACTTTAATAGATAAAATAGAAATAAAAACTAGTATAATCGATATTCGCGAAATTATTTTTATAATAAAGTATCCCGATTAGGTAAACTTCTTAACTCTCTTATTTTTATAAACGGACGAGATTTATTATTATAGGACGACTAGGCGGTTAAGATAATTAAAAAATTAAAAGTTAACTCTTAGTTTTTCTCTACCGATAAATCCTAGATAGTTTATATCGCTTTAAGATTTAGTAATAATATAATAGATTATATTTTATTTAAAAGATAAATTAATACCCCGAATTTATACCTAGATATAAACGATATCTTTAAATACTTTATTAGAATTTATAAAGATAAAAATCGTCTAAAGACCCTTTTAATTATATTCGAATTATTATATTAAATAAATAACTAACCCTTTTAAAAATTCTATTTAGAATTCGAATATTTAGGTACCGATCTTAATAAGAATATAATAAGTTTATATACCGCCTTATAAACTAAGATTATTAACTATTTTATTATATTAATAAAGGTATAAAATATTACTAATTATTAATATAAGACAATTTATATATAAGTGTAAAGATGATTTTTATTTAGTATAAGGCCTGAGTTTAATAATAGTAAGTTAATAATTAAACTAGTAAACTAGCTCGAATAATAGTAATTATATATTAGGTGTCGTAAAATAAACGAAAAGACAACGTCCTTATTATAAATATAGTAAATAAATAGGTACTATTAGGGCTTAAAGTAAAAGAATAGAATATATACCGACGTTATCGATTCTCGTTTCCGTAAATATTATAACTTGCTAGTAGGCCGCCGAAGGGTTCGGCGAAGAGTTTACTCGTATAGTAAAAAACCGACGTCGTCGATATACTCTAGTAGATTTAGTTTAAAGCCTACTATAATATTAATATCCTAACGTCTTTCCTTTTTATTTTCCTTTCCGCCTTTTTATTTACTTTTTTAACCGTAGTAGGATATCTTCTCTCGTAATCGGCGATAGTATCTTTAGTATCACTAAGATTACTAAGTTTATATTATATATTCTATTTATCGCCCCAGCCTTTCTACTTAACTATATACTCCGTACCGTAACGTCTTATACACTTTCGTAAGAGTCGTTTAATTTCGAAAGTCGGGGCGTTAGAGTACCGATATTTATCCTCGATAATAAATGGATTATCTGGGCGAAGCCTATAGTAGGGGTTATCCCTAGTAAATACTAGTTCTAGTTAAACCACTAAGATAACGGGATAAATCGTTATAGTTAGCGGTAACTTAAGCCTATATATTAACCGTCCGACTTTATAAATTATCTTAAACGGCCTTACCCTCTAATAAGAGAGTTTCTTATTTACTATACCGGGGATCTTATATTTATAATATAATTTAAAATATACTATATTTCCCGGCTTTAGGTTAATAATAAAATACTTATTATTATAACGTACTTTAGCGACTATATTAGTAAATGAAATTACTTTATTAATAATATCTCTTTTAATTTAGTATAGGCGGTTATAATCTTCCGTAGATAAATCTTTAAATAAATTAAAGTTATCGTTTACCTTAAAATTATAAATAAGTTTATTAAGTACGAATCTTATTACTAAATTTATAGAATTATTATTAATAATATTTAGGAATAGTAGTACCTCGACCTAGTTTATATTAGGCTTTGAAAGGTAGTACTATAACGCGATTTTAATTAATTAATTCGTGCGCTCCGACTATCTATCGGTCTATGAGTGATATATTATAGATATAAATATATCGATACCGAGTTTAGTAAAAATTATAGTCTAGAACGCCGATATAAATTTAGAATTACGATCGCTAATAAAAGCCTTAGGAATTCCCTAGTCTCTCGTATATAGGGCGGTAATAATAATATTCGTTTATTTTAGGGCGTCCTAAATATCTATATTTAATTTAAAAATAACTTTCTTAGTGAATTTATATATTATAGTAAATAATATATTAAATCCGTTTACTTCGGGAAACTTAGTTATAAAATCTATAATAATTATATAGAAAGGAATCGACGGCGTCGATATTAGAGTTAGTGACCCGAACGGTATATATCTACTCGTTTAATAGACCTAATAATCGGGGTAGTACGTTATATAAATCTTTAAGTACTTAGTTATCTAGCGAATATAAACTAATTTAATAAATCTATTATATAACCGATGAAATCCGCTATAATTAGAGAGGTTATATATTATACGAAAGACTTCAACTTCTATAAACTATGAAATATATAATCGTTTATAGTTATCTCTATTAATATAATAGAGTAGGTTATTCCGTAGTTTGAAACGGATACTAGGTTACTCCTATTCCCTTAGTAACGTAGTATTCGGTAGTATAGTAATGGGCGGTATAATAGGATCCTTTTCTTTTACTTATAATATAATAATAATTCGATACTATATTTAATTTAAAGTATAAATATCCTTTAACCTAGTTTTAAAACTATCGGATATCTTTATTAAAATTACGTAGTAGATATTAAATACTTCGATAAATATCTAATAGGATATTTAATTAAATAAATCGAGGTTATCGATACTTTCGTAAAGGGTATTAAATATATTTTCTTTATAACTAGCTAATATAGTAGCTTTATATAGTCTCGATAAAGTGTCTAGTACTATATTTAACTTCCTAGCTTTATAACGAAGTTTAAAGTTTAACGACGAGAGGTATTAAAATACTCGTATTAATTATAAATTAAATTTATCTATACTCGATATAATTAAGGAGGTTTACTTCGATATAGGTATAACGGCGGAGTAATCGGTATAAACGATAATAGGAGGCTTTAAATTCGACTCGATTATATAATAATATATTTTCTTAACTACTTATATAACTTTTATAATTTCTAGTTCGGTGGGTTAATAGTTTATTTCTACCGTATTTAAATATCGGCTAAAGAATATAATAAGCTAAATATCGTTTTTTAAAAAATTCGACGGCGTCGATTTACTAGTAGAGTTTACTTTAATAATAGGGCCAGAATTTATTTCCGGAGGTTTAATAGAGGTTATTTCCAAAAGTTTATCTATAGAAGGCTTTGGAGTACCATCCTATTTAATATAATAAATTATTACTATAAATCCGATAACCTTAAAAGTATCGAGATCGATATATAGGGATCTATTTCTATTATAATAAATAAAAAAGATAGGGTTAGTAAATACCTTCTTTAAGTCCCGGAAAATATAAATCTTTACTTTAATAAATTTATAGAATACGATCTTTATAGTAGATCTTTTTCTAGTAGGGTTATTACCGGTACCGAGACCTTTAATTAATATTATTTTACACTTCTATAAAGACTCGGCTCGTTATATATAGCGCGGAATCGAAGTATATAACTAACCTATAAAACTTAAAAAGATTTTAAAATCTCTTAGATTTTAAGGGAATCTTAAAACTATAATAATTATAATTTTCTCGGTTATAGTAAATATACCTAGACCGTCCATCTTTTAGCCTAGTAAAATAATAGATAAATAATTAATAAACGATTTAGTTAATAATAAGTTAATACGTTTTTACTAAAATAAATCGAATACCTAGCGTAGATAGAGAATATATTCTTATAAAGTATAAGAGAAAACGATAATATCGTCGATATATATCTTAGTAAAGTCCTTAAAGGGTCGTAGTAAAATATTAATCTATTATTAAACGTAGGGCGGTGAGCCCTTATATCTTATAAATATTATAAATAATTACTTTTATTTATAGTAGGTGACTACGGTGAGCTTATACCGATCCCGGAATTATATAAGAAATTAATGAAACTAACCGACGGCGTCGATTATAGAGATAAATAGATAACTTTATATTAGGCCGATTACGTCTACCTATAAAAGTAGTGGATAAATATTATTCTCGGTAATTTTATTTAACTCGCGGATATCGACTACTACGTATTCTTTAGAGCCAGTATTTATATTACGTTAAATAATAAAAACGAGGTAGTTAAATAGTATTAATTATATAAATTAAATTATTTTCTCTTATTTATATAATTTATTAAAGGTCTCGTTTATTATTTATTTATCCTTCTAGCCTAAGGGGTAGATTTATACTAACTTCGATATTATATTAAATCTTAAGGGAATAGGTATTTATTCCTCCTCTAGAATATCGATAGTGTCGCCTTTATTAATAAAAATATCTTGATAGTCTTCTATAACTATAGTAAATTACTATACTATATTTGGCTAGTCGTAGATTATAACGTTATTATTTAATATATATTCTAGCTTTGGGTTAATAGAAATAATAGAAAGTTTCTTTATATTAACTAGGCTACGGAAGCCTTCTATTTACTTCGGTAACTACACTCCTACTATAGTTATTAAGGTCACCGTTATTAGCCCTATAATTTATTTAGCGAGCTTCTCTTTCTAATTCTTCTAACTAGTAATTACTAAATTAATATAATATATATCGACTATATAATAACTATTTTATTCGAAGTCTTCGACGGAGTTAAATTTAGTTCTATATAGTATTACTATATTAAAATCGGTATCGTTCTTAATATAAATATTACTAAGCGCTAAATTAACTATATAAGTAAATATACTACTAGAGTGCCTAAGGTAAATATAAAAGTTAGGTTTAAATAATAAGTCGCGATCGTTAAGAAGAGAGCTATAATAATCTATAAAAATCGACACTATTAATTTAACGGGAATAACGAAGCGTGTTTTACTTCGAATAGTTTATTTAATTAAAATAGATCTAGTACGAGTATTTATAGGGACTATAAGGTTTTAGTAACTCCTAATAATAATACTTTATTTAATAAAGTCTAGTATTATATACTCGGGTATTAAGATATCTACTCCTATAAATATACTAGCTTTAAGATTATTAATAATATAAACCTCGCGGGTAATTTCTGCGATAGCTAGCGCTTTATCTAGAAGTAAACCTTCGGAGAAGAAAGTAACTACTATATATTCGTTTAAATAATAAACCTTGGACCTTAGGCCTCGGATAGGGATACTCGAAACTATCTTTTATACTAAAGTAGTCTTAGGTACGAATATAGTATTTATAATTAATATAGTATATCTAGGGTTACCGTAAATATTAAACTTTAGACTATTAGTACTCTAACTAATTAAAGTAATAATATAGTAATAATTCCTAAATACGTATCCTATACTAGGTATTGATTCTGTTATAGAGCGAATAACTAATAATTTAAAAGTAACGGAAGGTTTCTAGGTCTTTATTTATTTAATATTTATATTAACCTAAGGTATAGAGGGCTTTATTTCTATAATTTTAATACTAGCGGGAGGCTTCGGGGATATTACTTTTATAGTTTTAATATTAGCGGAAAGTTTCTAAGACTTTACTTTCGTAATAATAGTATCGGAAGGCTTTAGTTACTTCTAGTAAATATCGCGAAAATACGTAAATAACTTATTATTAAATATAAATTTAGCGTAGTAACGTAAATATATATAATCTAGGGAAGATATAATATGGAAGTACCCCCCTTAATAGAATTAATCGTCTTATTACTCGTTAAAGTCTTTTATAAAGAGGTCTTAATAACTAGAATCTTATTTATAAAAATCCTAGTAGCTAGACCTATTTATATAGTAACTCTTCTTTACCGAATTAAACGGCTACGAGCTATTATTATAACTACTAGTATTATTCTCCTTATCTTCGGAAGCGGAGGTTTAATATATTTATTAAAGACACTATCGATTTTAATTCTAGTAATTACCTCTCGGGCGAAAGGGGACTCGAAGGCTTCGGTTATTAAATTAAAAAGCGGACAGATTTACGCCTTAAGGCGCGGTAATCTATAGACGCGTTAATAGCGGTAGTAATATACGAGAGTTTACGTTTACTAGAGGTTATTAATATTAATTTTACTAGTATTAAAGGGGTCGCTAGTTACTTTAGTAGTAATTTAATCTCTTATCCTAATTTAAGTAAATATTAACTCGATTACTATTATTAGAGAACGGAGACTATCGGTTCTAATTTAATTAAAATCTTAACTAAAAACTCTAACCGCCTTAACGATTAAAATTATACTAACTATAGTTACTATTACTTATATTAATAAATCGTTTAGATACTCTACTACGATTAACTATTTAATTATCCCTACTACCTCTATAGTTTACTCTACTAGTATAAGTCTACTAGTTATATTTAAATTTATCTAGATTTATTAGAAAGTTATTTAATATTATTATATTCTTAAGCCGACGGATATTACGTCTTAACTTAGTATTTAATCCGTTATAGATTATATTAAACTAATTCTTAATATTAATAAACTAGGTATCTTTAGTAACTTTTAAAATTTTTTAAACGTATTTTTTTAATTCTTAATAACCGATAGTATCCCGTAAAGTATACTTCTCCCGAAGGATTAAATTTATAGTAACGTTAATCGGTTATTTAAATTATTCTATTAATATCCGCTTTTATTCGTCGAGTTTATTACCTAGTTTAGTAAGCCTCTTATTATTTTCTATAAACTCGGCTAGTTATTATTCTAGGGCGGGGCCTTTTAAATAAATCTATAAATTAATACGAACTAAATCATCGTCTTTAGTACTAGCGATATTACGAGTATACTCTAAAAATAGATAAACGTCCCTAAAGTATATTTCTTTAAGTATATACTTTATAAACGCGGCTCTTAAAGGAATTAACTTATCTTTATATATAGGGTTAAAGAATCCTACGTCGTTTAGATTTCACCGGTTATTTAATCCAGTAATACTATCGGCGGTAGGCCCTCGTAGTCCTTTAGGTCCTTAAAGTCTAGCGGGGTCTTATAGGGGTACTATTATAAAACCTATTATAATATTACGAAACTTTATACACTATATTTCGGTAAAGTTCGTATTATTCGATATTACTAGAGGCGTAGCCGAAGGCTATTATAGTTAGTAATTAGGTCCGAGGGGTATCTAATATATAGTTTCTTCTATAAAAATTACTTTTATAGATTTACCTAACGATTAAATATTACCCGAAAGCGAGGGTATCGATTAAAGTAGTAAGGGAGATAGTATATTCCCTATTAAAGTTAGTACCTCGAGAAGTCGGCGAGTTACTTAAGTACTTATTTAGAAACGGGTAATAACGGCGCGAACTATAATAATATTAATAACCTAATTACCTAGCTAGCTTTATACTTCGGTAGACCGTAATCGAGCTCGTTATTCTTATAAACTAAAGTTACGTAGAGGCTAAATAGGCTAGAAGTTTCGACGAACGAGGTAAATAATAATATAACGAGTAATATTATTAACATTACTAGTAAAGGCGTAACCTAAGATTATAAACTTATCGAGCTAGAAAGCTAGGACTATAATTTTATAAATAACGGGGTTAATAGACGAGGAAGTTATTATAAATTTTATTTTAATAGTACCTACTAAAGGTTTTTATAACTAGTTCGTTAAGATCCTAAATAAAGTACTAGGAGAATCGAGGTCGTCGATTTTATTAAACTAAGAAAGACTTTACCGAAGCCTTCTATAAATATATATTTTATAAAAGTTTAGTGCGGAAGTTAGTTTTATTAAAAATAGATTTTAATAGTTAGGTTTAGACCTAAAGAACTAAAATCATTAATACTATAGAGATAACCTTTAGTATACTCTAAATAAATAAATAATACTTAAAGAACTTTGGTTTATAATTATACCGTTACTACTACTAATATAGGATAGTTTATATATAAATATAAAAATAATCTTTATTTAGTATAAGGTCTAAGTTTAGTAGTAGTAGGTTAATAACTAAACTAGTAAACTAGCTCGAATAATAGTAACTATATATACACTTCGGATTGGCGTGGGGATCCCCAAAGGGAATACTAGCGTGGGGTAGAGTAGGGTAAGGCGTGGGGTAAGAATCGCGGTTCGATCCCCACCCCAAGTTAAGGTAGGGTAGGGTGGGGATCCCTTAGGGATCCCCACTGCGCCAAGGCGGATTTCTAATAATCATTCTAATAACGCTGCTGCCCCCATAGATATGCGCACTCATGGCTACTGCTACCCCCATAGATATGCGCACTCATGGCTGCTACTGCCCCCATAGATATGCGCACTCATAGCTGCTACTGCCCCCATAGATATGCGCGCACTCATGGCCACTACTGCCC
>JAABUS010000259.1_pt1 | contig 133032 bp, 141 predicted proteins | sample 5560161 | NCBI WGS metagenome assembly JAABUS01 (sample SAMN10711885, study PRJNA513376) | rock metagenome | isolation source: Antarctica rocks | place: Antarctica: Victoria Land, Trio Nunatak nord | collected 2016-01-04 | reverse complement strand
GTCCAGGCCCGCACCGGCGAGCACTTCGACAGTGTGCTCGCCGAGAGCAGGGCTGCCGCGACGAGGACCCGGGCCGTTCCCGTCGACAACCAGGGACTGACGCAGGTGAACCCCCGTCCCGGACGCCCAGTCGACGGTGCTGAAGGTCCCGCGAGCCTACGACTGCGGGGTCTCGGGCAGCTCCTCGAGTGAGCGCAGTCGCCCGAAGGGCACATCCGCCTTGGTGAACATCCGCTCCCACTCAGCGAGCGGCTGGCGGATGAGCGCCTGTTGCAGCTCACCCCGGAGCCGGGCGTGGTCGGCGAAACGCGCCTGTGAGCCCAGGTCCCGAGTCGGCGTCAAGACCGGTCAGGTCGCACAGGGCGCGCCAGAAGTGGTCCTCGTGGGCCACGGCAATCGCCACGTGATGACCGTCGGACGTGGCGAACACCCCGTACCCCGGCTCGTACGGGAAGCCCGGTGGCGTTGACGACCGGGACGGTGTGAGCGGTAAGCAGGGTCGCGAGGCAGTCCATCATCGAGACGTCGGTGGTGCAGCCCTGTCCGGTGCGGGCTCGCTGGACCAACCCGACGGGAACGGCCACCCAGAGCGCAGCGGCCCTGCCCACATGTTCTCCACCGTTGTCTTCTCCCAAGACCACGGCGTGGAACAGCCTGACCGTCGCTCGTTCGAGATCGCCGCAGCCCAGATCGACCGTGTCGCCGTCGAGATCGCAACGGTGGGCGACTCCCTAGCCAACGACATCGCAGGAGCTCGAAACGCCGGCTGGCGCGGGATCTGGCTCAACCGAGAAGGCACTGCAGGCGCGGACCGAGCCGAAATGGATGCTCAGATCAGCAACCTATCGCAACTGCCGCTCGCACTGCGGCACATCGACACATGCGGCGACACAGTCCAACGGACCCCCTGCTCCGGTGAGACACACGAGCGCTGAAGCGTGCCGTGTGGCTCTGCTCCACCCAGTCGCCAGGATGGGTGTGTACGTCAGCGACGACCGACAATCGCCGCCGACGACACATCTCCCAGAGCCGGCTGTAACCGCTGGCGGCATAGGAGATGCCGCCAGCACCGGCGCGACACGACAATCGCCGTTGCGCTGATGCCGGCGCTCACGTCGCCACCGCGGACGTCAGGACCGGAGAGGTGGCGTTCCGCAGAACGTCACGCAGAGCCTGCAACCAACGGGCGATCGTCCACTCGCTGGTCCACATATGGCCGGGGTACTGGGTGCGCCACGGGTCATGGCCGACGAGAGCCCGCCGACCCACCGGCCAGTACAGCGCACCGCCGTTGGCGGGAGACCACCCCGGCGAGAACACCTCACTGGCTCGGCCGCCCGACGGCGACCGGTTCGGCGGCAGCGGCTGATCGGCCTCGACATCCCACTGTTGCGCCGTCGGAGCTGTTGCCGGGTAGCCCGGCGACGGGGTCAAGCTCGAAGAAGTCGACGTCACCGTCGAACTGGAACGTCATCATCCAGTCGATGAGCTTGCCGACGGGCACGCTGGCGGCCGCCACGGCCTTCGGGTGTAGCTCTAGAAGCCGGCGGCAGGCGTCACCGATGCCCACTGGAGTCGTCGCTCGAGCGATGATGTTGACGGCCGAGGCGAGAGCCTTGTGCGTCACGGCGTACACCTGCGCGGTGTCCTCCACGCCGACTGCCTGCGCCAACAGGTCGACCGCCTCATGCATCTGTCGGCCGTGCTCGTTGGCGACGCTCCATCGGTGCAGATCATCCCGCGTGCGGATGAGGGCGGAACTGCGTCGGCCGGTGTGCGCGAGGTCATGGGCGTGGTCTGCACTCGCTGGGTCAGGCCCCGGATGCCGACGGTGGGTGGTGCAGATGTGACCAGGTGTAGGGCTGTTCGGGCGAGGTCGGGCTGCCTAGCAGGAAGGCCCGGTCCGTGCGGTTGGCCCGGGCTATCGCGCCCAGCCAGGTGGCTAGCGTGCTGACGCGGTTCTGCACGCCGGTGAGGAAGGCGATGTGAAGGAAGCCCCAACCTAGCCAGCCGAGGAAACCGGCGAGCTTGACTGGGCCTGCCTGCAGCAGGGCGTGTCCTCGGCTGATGTAGGCCGCCGAGCCGAGGTCGCGGTACCGATAGGGGCGCCTGGGCATGCCCGCCAGGTCGCGGCGGATGCACGATGCCGCGTGTAGCCCGCCCTGCATGGCGTTCTCTGCCACACCGGGTAGATCATCGCGGCCCACGAGGTCGCCGATGACGAAAACTTCCGGGTGTCCTGGCACGGTCAGGTCGGCATCGACGGCGAATCGTCCGGCGTGGTCGGTGTTGGCGCCCAGCACCTCGGCGACGCGGCTAGCAAAGGGCACCGCCTCCACGCCGGCGGTCCAGAGCACGGTGCGCGCCGCGTAGTGCTCGTCGGGACCGCCCCCCTTGGGCGAGATGGTGACGCCTTCGGGGCCCACCTCGGTCACGTGCACACCCAGGTGTAGCTCGACTCCCAGCTCTTCTAGCGTCTGGGTGGCCTTGCCCGACAGCCCCGAGGCGAAGCTCTTGAGCACCCGGTCACCGCCGTCGAAGAGCAGCACGCGAGCGTCCCCGGGGTCGATGCTGTGAAATTCGTGGGCCAGGGCCCGGGTGGCCATCTCGCGGATCTGCCCGGCCAGCTCGACCCCGGTCGGCCCACCCCCTGACACTGCGAAGGTCAGCCACCCGTCACGCTCCGGACCGGGCGGGAACGTCTCGGCGATCTCGAAGGCCCCGAACAGCCGACGTCGGACTGTCAGCGCGTCATCGAGGGTCTTCATTCCCGGGGCCCAGCGCGCGAACTCCTCGCGACCGAAGTACGACTGGCGCATTCCCGCGGCGAGCACTAAGACGTCGTAGTCGAGGGTGAACGTCGTCTCGTCGGGACGGCGGGCGGTGACCCGGCGCGCGGAGGGGTCGAGGTCGATCGCGTCGCCGAGCAATGTGGTGACGTTGCGGTGCTCGGCGAGCTCTTCGCGCAGCGATCGGCTGATCTGACCGACGCTGAGAGTTCCGGTGGCGCACTGGTAGAGCAACGGTTGGAAGACGTGGCCGGCGGCTCGGTCGAGCAGAGTGACGTCGACCGCTACCCGACCCAGACGCCGGGCGCAGAACAACCCACCGAAACCGCCGCCGATGACCACCACGTGTGGGCGTCGCCCGTTGCTTGTCATGGACCCACGTTAGCCAGGCCTGCGTCACCACCCAGGGCTGCGCACTCGCGCTGCACATCCGGGGCATCCTGGAGATAGACAGAGAACCCCGCCCCCGCTCGCGGAGCGGTCCACCAGAGAAAGGTATTTCGTGAACACTTGGTGCGAATTTTCTCGTCCTGCCCGCCTGCCCAGTGGTGGCCTGCAGGGTTGGGTGCGGTGGTGAGGTCCGCCGCGGGCGGCGCGCCCGCTCCGAGCGACCACTATGACGTCGTCGTCATCGGCAGCGGGCCCGGCGGCGCCACCGCGGCGGCAAAGCTGGCCGAGACGGGGAAGGCCGTGCTGTTGCTGGAACGCGGTGACTACCTGCCCCGTGAGCGGGACAACTGGAGCTCCGAAGCAGTGTTCGGGGCGGGGAAATACACCGCGTACGAGACCTTCACCGACCTCGACGACAACGCTTTTCACCCCGAGATGCACTACGTGGTGGGCGGCAACTCCAAGGTGTACGGCGCTGCGCTGTTTCGCCTGGCCCCCCACGACTTCGACGCCGTCGCGCACCCGTGAGGCATCGCCCCAGCGTGGCCCATCAGCTACGACGACCTCGAGCCCTACTACGTGGCCGCCGAACACATGTACTGGGTGCACGGACGGCACGGCGAAGACCCGTTCGCTGGTGCCTCCAGCCAGGACTACAAGTACCCGCCGGTGCGGCACGCACCCCGCATCCAGGAACTGTCCGACGGGCTGGAAAAGCTCGGTCTGCACCCGTTCCACTTGCCCATCGGTATCGACCTCACCCAGGACGACGCGGGCAACCCGACGCCGGAGTCACGGTGTATCCGCTGCGACCGGGTAGACGGGTTCCCGTGCCTGTTGGGGGCCAAGGCCGACGCTGAGTGGGCGGCCGTGCGCCCCGCCCTCGCGGCGCACCCCAACCTCACGCTGCGGACCAGGGCCACGGCAACACATCGTGACCGACACGCGCGGGCGGACGGTCACGGGTGTGGTGACCGAGCTTGCTGACGGTTCCATCATCACGTTCTCCGCCGACATAGTCGTGCTCTCCGCGGGATCGATCCTGTCCTCGGTGCTGCTGCTGCGCCGGGCGGTTCCCATTCTGCGAGCTCCGTGAGCGCAGGTTGGTGAGATGTTCGGCGACGGGCAGTTCGCCGTCGCGGACGGCGATGGTGTCCGACAACCGTTGGAAGTCGCCGCCGACGGTGGCCAGTTCGGCGCCGAAATGCTCGTCGCTGAGCCGCGCCGGCATGGTCATGTGTGCCACGACGTCACGCACTCGCCAGCCGGCGCACAGCGACGGCTGGTCCCAGACATCTGGGGCCTGCTGTTCGAGGGAGTCGGCGAGGCGGACGAACGAGTCGCGGATCAGTGCGTGCAGATCCATCAGGAGTCCCAACCGATGCCGCGGGCCGCTACGACGCCAGGTACCGATCGAGTGCCTCCCGTACGAGCTCGGATGTGCTGACGCCGCGCTGCTGAGCAGCCGCGTGCAACCGTTCGTGCAACTCGACTGGTACCCGGGCCTTGACCTCTGGAGATCGCCGCCCAGGCGCGGTGAGCGATGGCCTGCCGACTCCTGCCTTGTGCAACGCCGCGGCGGCGATCTCCTGTACGCGGGCTTCGGTGATGCGCTGCCCCAACTTGTCGTGAACGACCTCGACGTCGAGGTCGAGGTCAGGTCCGACGGTGTACTTCGCGCTCATAGTGCCCTCCGACGGAACTGGTACGGCATGACGTGGATGACGAGCAGGTAGTCCGGCTCCACGATCGGGACCACCTCGAGATCCAAACCGCGGTCGTCCGGTCCAACCCAGACCAGCTGCTCGCGCGTCGCCTCGTCTGCTGGGACCACGGTCGGCTCGGTCCTGTTGATGACGTGCAGGGCTCGTGCCTTGCCGATCCGGTGACGTCTCGCAGACTGCGTGAAGCGAACCTGCACAGCCCGATTATGCGCCACACAACCACCAGTCACAACCAAGTATCCGTCCGGCGGTCGACCCACGTCCTGCCCGACCGCGCGCCGCTTTCCTGACCCAGCCGCAGCGGTATCACCGGACGGCGATGGGCGGATCCTGGCGGTCATCCACCTGCGGAACATTGCGGGGCTGCAGTCTGGTGGTGCTTGCCGGCACGAGCCGTGGCGCCAGGCGGGGGAAGCTCAGCTACCGATCACGGAGCGGGCATCCTTCATCAGCAGTAGCAGTAGCAGGTGCAGCGGATCGGTGGGTGACGGCTCAAAGTCGAAGTGGGCGTAGAAGGCGCGGGCGGCGTCGTTAAGCGCGTGCACGAACATCGCCCGGACGCCGATGATTTCGGATGCCTCGACCGAGCGCAGGATGGCATCACGCAGCAGGTTCTTACCCAGTCCGGAGCCCTGCTCCTTGCGGTCCACGGCCAGCCGCGATAGCAGGATCACCGGTACCGGGTCGGGCATGTTGCGCCGCATCTTGCCGGTGACGTCGCCGTGCTGGACGCTGGCCGAGGCCAGGGCGTAGTAGCCGACGACTCGGCCGTCGCGGCACGTGACAAAGCCGCGCGAAGCGCCCTGGACGTGGTTGCCCAGCGCGCGCTTGCGCAGGTATTCATCGAGACTGGGCTCGCCGCTGTCGAAGCTGCTGGTGTTGTCGTTCTCGGCGATCGTACGGGGCAGGCTGTATCCGCTCACGCTTCGGTAAAGACAGACGGCTCGGCGAACAGCTTTTCCAGCCGAGGCTTGTGACTGACCGGGCGGTCCAGCACAGCGAGGAACTCCCCCCACGCGGCATCGTCGATCGCGAACATGCGTCGATCTGCCAACACGTCGACCGCGTGGCTCATCGTCGCTGCGACGGTGAACTCGGTGATGCTCGTGCCCTCCACCTCGGCGGCATGCCGGATGAGCGCGTCCTGCTCCGAAGACAGGCGCACGGCGATCCGGGAGTTCTTAACAACGGTCACATGTCTAGTGTGTGCCTAACAGGCGTACACGTCAAGTTGGCGGTCGGCCCGCCGCGTTCCGGTCATCGTTGCTTGGGTTCTCCCGGTGATCGCAACACCTGAGTAAGTGGAGGTGTCGATCATCCGGTTTCGCTGAGCACATGATCACCGAGACTGTGCATGATCGGCAGATCACATCCACTGTGGACTCGATAGTCCGCAGGTAATCCGCAGCAGGTCCGTCCGACACCTTCACCTGCCCATCACTGCCAACGCCGTTTCCCCAGGTAAGCCACGCAGGCAGGTACCCACCAACGACAGCAAACGCCCAGCGCCCACACGGAGACCAAGCACGCTGCGTGACCTCTCCCAGTCTTTGAGCAGAGGGTTTATCGCTGGGGTAGTCCGCACCCGGTCCGCAGGAGCTGCGAGAGCAGCATCCATGACGGACCGGGTGGGGTTCTCGTTACCGGCCGGAAGGGTGCGAGTAGACCCGTAGCGTGATCGTCGCGGACGAGTGCCCGGCCACCGTCTGGACGGACTTCACCGACGCCCCGCCCGCGAGGAGCGCAGCGGCCGTGAAGGGTCGGAGGGAGTGTGTTTTGACCTCGAGCCCGCTGGCCCGCGGCGTTCGAGCCCACTCGATCTTCCCCGTGGTAGCCCAGCGGCTCGCCGGCCTCAGTGCTGAACAGCCACTCCCCCACCCGGTACTGCGCCAGGTGCGCGGCCAGCTCGTCCACCACCACCGTGCCCAGCGGCACCGTCCTCGTCGACCTGGCCGTCTTGGTAGCACCCCAAGCCGTCCTGGAGGCGCTGGCCCGAGGTGTGTGGGGGCGGCGGCCCCGACCTTGAGGTCGAAGCGCCGTTCTGGCAGCGCTCCTGGGCCGGTACCGGGGGGCGATCGTGTCCGGGAGCCGATGGTCAGCGGGACGACCCTGCTGGCGCAGAGTCCAGCCCAACATAGATCGTCAGTTGGCGCGCCAGGCGGTCGAGTTCGGGCATCGCGAGGAGTCCCCGACGCTCGAGCAGTCGACTCCGAGCCACCGGCTGCAGCCCGGTGACGTCGGCGAAGGACTCGGCGTAGCGCGTAAGACCCGCGTCGCGGTCGACCAATACGTGGGTCTGGTCCGGCCCGCGAGTGCCGGTGACAGGAATCACCGCGACGTGTCCGAGGCGGGTGTTCAGCACGTTGATACTCAACACGACAGCGGGGTGTAGCCCGAACTCGTCGAAGTCAACATCCCAGACCTCGCCGCGAAACGGCTCAGACAGAGACATCGGCATGAGCGTCGCGGCGGGGGGGCCGGACGCCGATGGGCAGGGCGGGTTCGCGACCTGCATAGAACGAGTCCACGCTCCTGGCCATCCGCTCCTCGGCAGCCCGCTTGTGCAGCAGTTCCAGCGCGGCTTTGACGATCTCGGTGCGGCCGTCGAGTCCCAGCAGCTCGGCATCGTTTCGTAGCTGAGCTGCTAGTTCATGAGTGATCCGAGCCTGCCAAGTCTCGGACGCTCCGGTGGTGACCGTCATGCGTATACAGTCCGCCGTACAGCTTGCCCTGTCAACCGCCGGATCGGGGGATCGGCAGCGGGAGGGCGTCCCGATAGCCGTCCGCGAACGGGACGGGCGGACCGTTCCGGTGGACGCCGTGGGACTCGGTTCGCTGCTGGTGGAAGTGGTTGCGGGTGACTGCAGGGACGTCGAAGATGCGCGCATGAGGCTGCTGGTGCTGGGCGGAACCCGCTTCGTCGGCCGGGCGGTGATCGAGGAGGCGCTCGCCCGGGGCTGGGACGTCACCGCTGTGCACCGGGGGGTCACCGGTGCGGTGCCGGACGCGGTGACCGGGCTGCGGGCTGACCGGACCGTGTCCGGCGAGCTGGCCGGCGCGCTCGGCGGGCAGACCTGGGACGTGGCGGTGGACACCTGGGCCGGGTCCCCACGCGCGGCCACCGAGGCCGCCGGGCTGCTGGCCGGGCGGGTCGGGGCTTACGGCTACGTGTCCAGCGGGTCGGTCTACGTCTGGGGCAGCCACGTCGATGAGACCTCCGCGGTGGTGGACGGCGATCCGCAGGCCGAGGACGGGGCCTACCCCACGCTCAAACGTGGCGCCGAGCTCGGTGTGCTCGCGGCGTTCCCGGATGCGCTGCTGGCCCGGGCCGGGCTGATCCTGGGCCCGTACGAGGACATCGGCCGGTTGCCCTGGTGGCTGCACCGCATCGCCCGCGGCGGGGCGGTGGTCGCTCCTGGACGCCCGCACCGCCCGCTGCAGTACGTCGACGTGCGCGACCTGGCCGGGTGGCTGCTGACCGGGCTGGAAGGTGGCCTTGGCGGGCCGATCGATGTGATCAGCCGGTCCGGGCACGCCACCACCGAGCAGCTCCTGCAGGCATGCCGTGCCGCCACCGGCGCGCCGGGCGAGCTGGTCTGGGTCAGCGAACAGGAGCTGGCCGCGGGGGGGATCGAGCCGTGGACCCACCTGCCCTGCTGGGTACCCGAGCACGGTGAGTTCGCCGGCTTCCTCGAGGTCGACACCACCAGGGCGGCCGTCACGGGTCTGCGCTGCCGCCCGGTCGCCGACACGGTCGCCGACACCTGGACCTGGCTGCAGCGAGACGGCCTACCGCCCCAACGCAGCGACCGCGACGTCCACGGCCTGCCCGCCGAACTCGAGCAGCACCTACTGTCCCGCTGAGGATCGGCCCGTCGTGACGGTGCTCGACGGGATCTGGTGGCGGTCCACGGGGGCAGGCCCGGCGGTCGTGGTGCCCCAGCTCAATGTCGACTGGACGCAGGTCGACCTGGCTGCTCGAAGCGCACTTCACGGTCGTCGTCGTCTCGCCGCGCGGGTTCGGGCTGAGCGAGCGTCCCGGCGGGTACACAGGAGCCGGATCCGTTGCCGACGTGGCGCGGGTGCTCGACCACCTCGGCGTGCTGGATTACGCCGCGTTCGGCTACTCGATGAGCGGTGTCATGGCGGCCCGGCTGGCGGTCGGCAACCCGCGGGTGTGGGCCGTGGCCTGCGGCGGGTTCCCGCTGACGGCCGACCTGAGCGCGATGGGCGAGCGGGCCCGCCTCAGGCACACTGCCGCCCGGGCGGACGCGGCGGCGTGGGCCGAGGTGACGACGACGTACGACCCTGCGGCGGCAGTGGCGTTGTGGGACGACGTCGCCTCCCTGCAGCGTGCTGCCCTGGTCGACCTGGCCTGCCCGATCAGGTGCTGGTGGGGCGCCGAGGACCTCGTGCTCGGGTCCCTGACCGACCCGGGCGAGCTGGCCGCCGACTTGTCCGAGCGCGGCATCCCGTGCGATGTCCTGCCCGGTCTCGACCACGACGCCGCGCTCGATCGACTCGACCTGGTGCTGCCGCGGCTCGCTGACTGGCTGATGGCACAGCTCGCCGACCGCGCTGATGTCCACTGACGGGTCCGACCGCGGTGGATGACCGCCTGACGGGTCAATCAGTACCAGGAGAACGATCTTGACCGATGGCCGATCGTCTATCGGAACGGATTCGGTCGCTGAAGTGGACTCCGCCTACGAGGCGAGGTAACGCTCGATTGCTTCACGAGCCACCTCGGAGACGCTTCGGTGTTCGACGTCGGCCCGCGCTCGAAGCCCCTCGCGGAGCTGTTCGGGCACGGTGAGCCGTAGCTGAGGGGAGCGCTCTCCCGGAGCGGTGAGCGAAGGGCGACCACGGCCAGCGGCCCGCAGTGCCTGCTGAGCGAGTTCTTGAGCACCTGCCTCGGTCAGCCTGGTGCCGTCGGCCAGGCGGACGTCCTCGGCGTCCAGATCGATACTGCCGCCATCGGTGACATCGGCGCCGTTGATCCGGATCGTCTTGTTGGCCATCTTCATTTCCTCCGTAGAGCCGTCGGCATGACATGTATGACCAGCTACAGCTCTGGCAACACCACGGCCACCATCTCCAGTTCAACGCCTCGATCGTCCGTCCCGACCCACAACAAGGCTGCTTCACCACTAGTCGTGGTCGACTCGGTTGGAATCGACCGTAGCCATGACGTGCAGGCTCGGCTGATTCTGCCCTGGCGCCAACCACCTTCCACCCGGTCCCTCCGGCACACGCCCAGCGCCCACACGGAGAGCGAGCAGGCTGCATGATGTCGGCATGAATCCCGAGCGGACCCCGACGACCGGTTCGCCGCATGGGGAGCCGGCCGGCGATCCGTCTGACCCGGGCAGGGTGGTGCTGCTGCGGCACGGTCAGACTGAGTGGTCGCAGGCGGGTCGGCACACCGGGCACACCGATGTGGCCCTGACCCCGGCAGGCCGCGAGCAGGCGCACGACGTCAGGGGCGTGCTTGCGGCCCTGCAGCTGGTGCGACCGTGGGTGTGGAGCAGCCCCCGGGTTCGGGCGCGCCAGACCGCCGAGCTCGCCGGTCTCGGCACACCGCCGACCACCGAGCTGCTCGCCGAGTGGGACTACGGCGCCTACGAGGGTCTCACCACCGAGGAGATTCGGGTGCGGGTGCCGGACTGGACGGTATGGACCCACCCCTGCCCAGGCGGTGAGACCGCCGCCTCGGTTGCTGTCAGGGCCGACGCGGTCCTACGCGAGGCGCGGGCGCGCGCACAGGGGCGAGACGTGGTCTTGGTCGGCCACGGTCACTTTTCCCGCGCGGTGCTGGCCCGTTGGGTCGGACTGACCGTCGACGCCGGCATTCACTTCGCCATGTCACCGGCCGGGGTGGCCGTGCTGGGCTTCGAGCACGGCCGCGAACAGATCGCGGCGCTGAATATCGTCGCGGTGCCGCGGTGATCCGCCCGGTGCGGCCCGGCGACGTCGATGCGGTGGTCGCGATGGTGCACGAGCTGGCGGCCTACGAGCGCGCGGCCGACCAGTGCGACCTGACCGTCGAGCAGCTGAACCAGGCCCTCTTCGGCGAGCACCCGGCGGTGTTCGCGCACGTGGCCGAGGACGACGGGGTCGTGGTCGGGTTCGCGTTGTGGTTCCTGAACTTTTCCACCTGGGACGGGGTGCACGGGGTGTACCTGGAGGACCTGTACGTGCGACGCGAACATCGCGGCGGCGGCCACGGCCGGGCATTGCTGGCGGAGCTGGCCAGCGTCTGCGTGCAGCGCGGGTACAGCCGGCTGACCTGGTGGGTGCTGGACTGGAACAGCCCGGCAATCGGGTTCTACCGGTCACTGGGTGCGGTGGCGATGGACGAATGGACGACGTTCCGGCTTACTGGCGACGCCTTGACCGCGGTGGCTATCGGCCATCCGGGGGCGCACGGGACCAGTTAGCCGCCCGGGCCGGGCGGCCGCTCGGGGCGGCGGTACTGCTCATTCATCCACCGCACCGAGGCCGGTGCGAACAACAGGATCAAGGTGGCCACCACCACCACCGCCAGCACCGCCCCCAGCAGGGGCTGGCCGGAGTCGACGAGCAACGACCACGCCACCGGGACGAGCAACACCTGGGCGATGACGGCGGGTGCGCGCCCGCCGCGCCGTCCGCGCATGAGGGCGAGCCCACCGGCCCCCACCGCTGCGCCGATGACGCCGAACCACAGCGCGGTGCCGTAACCAGTGACGACGTCGGACCGCCCGCCCATCAGCTGCCGGATCACCAGCACCACCGCGACAGTCACCGCGACCACGCCCTCCAGCGTCGTCAGCGCGCCGGCCCGGCGCACCGTGGCCGGCGCGGTGATTGGCCGACCGCTCGGTGGCTCGTCGGGCACCAGGCCAGGGTAGGTGACGCCGGCCCACCAGTAGCCTGTGCACTCGTGCGCGCACTGATGGTGGTCAACCCGAGCGCGACCTCCACCACCGCGGCTGGCCGTGATGTCATCGTCAGCGCGTTGCGCAGCCAGCTCGACGTGCAGGTGGTACACACCGACCACCGCGGACACGCGGCCGAGCTTGCGGATCAGGCCGCGGTCGACGAGACCGCGCTGATCGTGGTGCACGGCGGGGACGGCACCGTCAACGAGGTGGTCAACGGGTTGCTGGGTGAGCACGTACCCGGGGTCACTCCGCCGACCGACACCCCGGCTATCGCGGTCGTTCCGGGCGGTTCGGCCAACGTCTTCGCGCGCGCACTGGGCCTGGCACCCGATCCCCTCGAAGCCACCCGGCAGCTCCTCGACGCCCTGGCCGCCGGCAGTCGACGCCAGGTGGGTCTCGGCGCCGCCAACACCCGATGGTTCCTGTTCAGCGCCGGCCTGGGCTGGGATGCGGAGGTCGTGCACGCCGTGGAGGCACGGCGCGCCAGAGGCAAGGAAGCCACCCCAGGCCGCTACCTGCGCGCAGCGATCCGTCACCTCGTCCGGTCGGCTCAGCGCCCCGCCCGCCTGACCGTAGAACTACCTGGTGGTGACGCCGTCTGCGCAGTGCACATGCTCCTGGTCAGCAACACCGACCCATGGACATTCTTCGGGCCCCGGGCAGTGCACACCAACCCGGGCACCACGTTCGACACCGGGCTCGGGATCTTCGGCTCCACCAGCCTGGGCGTGCCCACCCTCACCCGGCTGGTGTCGCAGATGGTGGCGACCAGATCGGACCCGCGGGCCCGCAAGCTTCTGCGCCGCGACGACCTGGAGCGGTTCGTGGTGCGCTGCTCGGAGCCGACCGGACTGCAACTGGACGGGGACTACCTCGGCCTGCGTACCGAAGTGCGGTTCGCCGCGGTGGCCCGGGCGCTGACCGTGCTCCTTCCCCCTGAGCTCGCCCCCTGAGCTCGCAGACCCGCGACCAGCCTAAATCGCCGAACGCGGGTACCGTAACGGGTGAGATCGACCACCGGGGCAGGGATGATCCCTTGACATCGGCGTGCTTCGTGAAAGCATTCACAAGCAACAGCGCGGAAACAAGCGCGCGAACAGTGTCCGACCAACAACGAGACGGTGCGTGAACCGTACCCGGCAAGGAGCAGATGATGGACTGGCGCCACAAGGCGATCTGTCGCGACGAGGACCCCGAGCTGTTCTTCCCGGTGGGGAACAGTGGTCCGGCCCTCGCGCAGATCGTCGATGCCAAGGTCGTCTGCCGTCGCTGCCCGGTGATGTCTGACTGCCTGGCATGGGCGCTGGAGTCCGGGCAGGACGCCGGCGTCTGGGGCGGCTTGAGCGAGGACGAGCGCCGTGCGCTCAAGCGGCGCAACGCCCGGACCCGCGCACGCGCAGGAGCCTAACCGCCACGGGCGTGGTGCTCGATCCCCAGAAGCGGACAATTACCGTACGCGGCGGCCCAGGGGCACCCGCAGCACCGCATCGGTGCCCCCACCGTCGGCCGCCTGCAGGGTCAACGACCCTCGCAGTTCGGCGTCGACGAGGGTCCGCACGATCTGCAGTCCCAGCCGTTCGACCCGGTCCAAGGTGAAGCCGGATGGCAGGCCACGCCCGTCGTCGTGCACGACGACGTCCAAGGCCCGCGCCGAGCGGTGCGCCCGCAACACCACCGATCCAGTGTCGCCGGCTGGAAAGCCATGTTCGAGGGCGTTCTGCACCAGTTCGGTGAGCACCATCACCAGCGGGGTCGCCAGCTCGGCCGACAGCACTCCGAACCTGCCCTCCCGTCGCACGGTGACCTGACTGTTCAGTGTCGCGACGTCGGTCATCATCGGTACCAACCGGTCGACGACGTCGTCGAGGTCCACCCGCTCGTCCACTGACATCGACAACGTGTCGTGCACCAGAGCAATGGAGGACACCCGGCGCACTGACTCCGCCAAGGCCGAACGGGCCTCTTCGTTGGTGGTTCGTCGCGCCTGCAATCGCAACAACGCCGCCACCGTCTGCAGGTTGTTCTTCACCCGGTGATGGATCTCCCGGATTGTTGCGTCCTTGCTGAGCAGGGCGCGGTCACGACGTTTCACCTCGGTAACGTCGCGCACGAGCACCAGCGCCCCGGTCGGGCGCCCCCGCGGTCGCAGCGGCAGTGCCCGGATGAGCACGGTCGCCCCCCTGGCGTCAGCCTCGATACGCAGGCTGGGCTCACCCGCCAGGGCCGCCCGGATTCGCTGCACCGTCTCCGAGGCGTCGAACGGGTCAGTCACCAGGGTGCGGGTGATGTGCGCCAGGTCGGTTCCCACCAGGTCGGTCGGCAACCCCATCCGGTGGTAGGCCGACAACGCGTTGGGGCTTGCGTAGCACACGGTGCCGCTGGGTTCCAGCCTGATCAACCCGTCCCCGGCCCGTGGGCTGGTGTGCACGTCGGTGACGGACTCGACGGCCGGGAATGATCCGTCGGCGATCATCTGACACAGGTCCGCAGCACAATCGAGGTAGACGTTTTCCAGTGCACTCGGCACGCGCAGTTGGGCGAGGTCGGTATCGCGGCCGAGCACGGCGACGACCTCGCCGTCCGAGCGCACCGGTACAGCCTCCCGCCGCAGCGGCATCCCAGAGTGCCAGCCGGGGGTCTCCGCCTGGCAGGGGTCGCCGGTATGCAGTGCCCGTCGGAGTTCCTGGTGCTCCCCCGGCCCGCGAACGGTGCCTACTGCGTCCTCGGTGTGCACGGTGTTGGCCGTGGTCGGGCGAGCCTGCGCTACGCACATCATCGCACCGGTCCCGGGCGACTGCACAGGAACCCACAGCAGCAGGTCAGCGAAGGACAGGTCGGCGACCAACTGCCATTCCGACACCACCCGCTGAAGATGATCGACCGCAAGCCCGGGCAAACCGGTGTGCTCGGCGAGCAGCTCGCTCAGGGTCGACACGGGCCGCGGCGCTCAGGCGAGGACGACGAGGAGCCCACACCCACCGACACACGCCGCACCTTGCCCGGCAGCTCCGCCCGCACCTGCTCCGCCACCACCGACACCTCGCTCTCGCCCGTGCGGGCAAACCTACAGCGACGAGCCGCTCGGGTTGCACAGCCGCTGTGGGAGACTGACTGCAGGACCGATCACCACGGCTGATGAGGAGATAGCGATGGCCAAGCGGGGCAACAAGAGGCGCGCGCGCAAGAAGAGCAAGGCCAATCACGGCAAACGGCCCAACGCCTGACCAGGAGCCGACGACAGCCTCGGACCTCGCAATGGTCCGGGGCTGTCGCCTTGGGGTGCATAAGGGGGAGATCGGTGCCCCACAGCCAGCGGTGAATCAGATCTGGACGCGCGTGCCGTCGGCGTCGATGTGCTCACCTTCGGCGCGGCCGTCGACCTGTTCGCAGACCGCCAACCTGATGCGCTCGCTAAGCCGGGACCGTAGCCCGCTGGGGGCCTGTTCCCCGCCGCACTTTCGACCGAGCAGCTTCTTGATCTGCTCCTCGATGCCGAAGGCGGTCAGGCACGGTCCGCACTCGTCCAGGTGTTGCTGCAACCGGTTCCGGCTCGCCCTGTCACACTCGTGGTCGAGGAACACCCATACGTCGGCGAGCACCGCGGAACAGTCGAGCACGCTCTCGGCGGGGTCTTGGTGGGCCGGCGGCTCCGGGCGAGAAGCCGGGTCGTGGCTAACGCCTTCACCGGTGCTCATCCGGACACCTGCGCCGATTCAGCCGTCGCGAAACCGCGCTCCCTGGCGACGTCGCCGAGCAGGCCGCGCAACTGCTTGCGCCCGCGGTGCAGCCGGGACATGACGGTGCCGATAGGGGTGCCCATGATCTCGGCGATCTCCCGGTAGGCGAAGCCCTCGACGTCCGCGTAGTAGACCGCCATCCGGAAGTCCTCCGGCAGCTCCTGCAACGCCCCCTTGATGTCGGAGTCGGGCAGCAGGTCCAGGGCCTCCACCTCGGCCGACCGCAGCCCCCGGGAGGTGTGCTCGGCGGCGTCGGCCAGCTGCCAATCGGTGATCTCGTCGGTCGGGTACTGCTGCGGCTGGCGCTGCTTCTTGCGGTACCCGTTGATGTAGGTGTTGGTGAGGATGCGGTACATCCACGCCTTGAGGTTCGTTCCTGCCCGGAAGGAACCGAACGCGGCGTACGCCTTGAGGTACGCCTCCTGCACCAGGTCCTCGGCGTCGGCGGGCTTGCGGGTCATCCGCAATGCGGCGCCGTACAGCTGGTCCAGCAATGGCATGGCGTCCCGCTCGAAACGCTCGGTGCGCTGCTGGGGGGTCTCCTCAGCCTGGATTTGGGCAGCCTGAATCTGTGCTGCCTCCGCTACGCGCGCCTCGTCGTCCTCGCGAGCGTCGACCGAACCTGTCGCTGTGCTGGCCGCCACCGTGCTCCCTCCGCCGGGTGCCCCCGAGCCGATCAGCAACGGTGTGCGAGCCCGGACGCCCCCCAAGGTTACCGGGATCGTGGCCGTGGGTGCGGGCCGGAGCACCTCAAGCACTGCGACGCCGCCGCCGGTCGCCGTGGGTCGTTGCGGGCATTGCACTGCCATCCTGCATTCCCCTCACTCGTCATCACCGGACCGGCGCAGCTGCGGCGCAACCGTGCCCTGCTCGCTGACAACACGGTCCAGCGACGCACTGTTCCCTGTGCGCGCCGCCGGCTCGTTACGGTGCGGGGCATGGCGGCGGCGGTGAGCAGGGCGACGAGCGCACTGCTCGGTGCCGGGGTGCGCCACCAGGTGCACCGTTACCACCATGATCGGCGGGCTGGCTCCTACGGTGCCGAAGCCGTTGACGCACTGTGTGCCCGCCTGGGCGTGCACCCGCACCGCGTGCTGAAGACCCTGGTGGTCACCCTGGACGGCGGACTGGCGGACGCGGTGCTGCCGGTGCCTGACCGCCTTGAGCTCAGGTCGGTGGCGGCGGCGCTGGGCGGGCGGCGCTCCCAGCTCGCCGAGCGGGCCGCAGTCGAGCGGGCCACTGGGTACGTGCTCGGTGGGGTGTCGCCGCTAGGGCAGCGCACCCGGCTGCCCACGGTGCTGCACAGCCCCGTCATGGATCATCCGACCGTGCTGTGCAGCGGTGGGCTGCGGGGGTTGGAGGTGGAGCTGGCGCCCGGTGATCTGCAGCGGCTTACCGACGCCGTGCTGGCGCCCATCACCCAGGGTTGAGCACCCGCGGCAGCCAGTTGCGCACCGCTGCGGCCACCGCAGCCGGGTCGGTGTGCAGACTGTGGTCGCCGGCCACCACCACGACCTCGGTGGTGGCAGCGGGCTCGGGCCGACCGAATCGGTCCCGGGCACCCTGCACCACCAGCACCGGCACCCCGACCGCGTCCAGCTCGGACTGCCGGCTGATCCGGGTGGCACCCCGCTGTGCAACCAGCGGGAACGCCAGGCACAGCACGCCGCTAGCCCCGACCGCCGCCGCCGTACGACAGGCGATCCGGGCACCAGAGGAACGGCCGCCCACCACCACCGGCAACCCGGCGAGCTGACCAGCAACCAGGTGCTGCAACACCGCTGTCCACGCGGCATCGAGCTGGCGGGCCGGCGCCGGCGCGCGCCGGCCCGCCACCCGGTAGGGCTGCTCGACGGTCACCGCGGTAACCCGCAACGCGAGGGCCGTGTCGAGGACGGCCAGCAGGTCGGGCGTGGCGACACCGCCACCCGCGCCGTGCCCGAGGACGATGACCCCCATGGGGTCGGCGGCGGCGTGCAGGTGTACCCGGGCCGGGCCGTGCGGGGTGGGCACATCCACCATGGCGGCAATGCTCGCACGGGTGCGGGATGATCGTCGGTGTGACCCACCCGTGGCCTGCCCCCGTCGCCGACGGGGGCGTGCACGCCACGGTGACCGTGCCGGGATCGAAGTCGATCACCAACCGGGCGCTGGTGCTCGGCGCGCTGGCCGACGGGCCGTCGCGGCTACACGGGGCGCTCGTCAGCAGGGACACCGAGCTGATGGCGGCCGGGCTGCGGGCTCTGGGCGCCGCGGTGGACCTGAACGCCGGTGTGGCGCCGGGTGAGCTCCGTGGCCCGGCCGACGTGGACTGCGGGTTGGCCGGCACGGTGATGCGCTTCCTGCCCCCCCTGGCGGCGCTGGCGTGCGGCGCGGTCGGCTTCGACGGCGATCCGCACGCCCGCACCCGGCCGATGGGCGTCGTGCTGGACGCGTTGCGCACCCTGGGGGTCGGTGTCGAGGGCACGGGGCTGCCGTTCACCCTGCACGGCACCGGCGCCGTGCAGGGTGGCGAGGTGGTCCTGGACGCGTCGGCGTCCTCCCAGTTCGTGTCCGGGCTGTTGCTGTCCGGGGCCCGCTACACCCGCGGCCTGCTGGTGCGCCACGACGGCAAACCGGTGCCATCGCGGCCGCACCTGGCGATGACCGTGCAGATGCTGCGCATGGTCGGGGTCGAGGTGGACGATTCGGAGTGGGATGTGTGGCGGGTGCTGCCGGCAGCGGTGCGCGGCCACGACTGGGACATCGAGCCCGACCTGTCCAACGCCGCCCCGTTTCTGGCTGCGGCGGCCGTGACCGGCGGCACGGTGCGCGTGCCAGGATGGCCGTCGGCCACCACCCAGGCCGGGGACGCGATCCGGTGGATCCTGGTGCAGATGGGGTGCACCGTGACCCTGCAGGGTGCGCTGACCGTCACCGGTCCCCAGCGGCTGCAGGGGGTGGATCTGGACCTGCACGACGTCGGCGAGCTGACCCCGACCGTGGCCGCACTGGCCGCTGCCGCCGAGGGTCCTTCCTGGTTGCGCGGCATCGCGCACCTGCGGGGGCACGAAACTGACCGGTTGGCGGCCCTGGTGACCGAACTGAGCGCGTTGGGCGCCGGTGCGGAGCAGACCGAGGACGGCTTGCACATCACCCCCGCACCGCTGCGGGCCACCGACCGGGCGTGGCGCTGCTACGCCGACCATCGGATGGCCACCGCCGGTGCGGTGCTGGGGTTGGTGGTGCCGGGCGTGGTGGTCGCCGACATAGCGACCACCGCCAAGACCCTGCCCGGCTTCGAGCAGATGTGGGCGCGGATGCTGGTGGGGAGCTCGCGCTGAGCAAACGGGTGTACGACGAGTCCGACGCCAAGGTGCGTCCCGGGCGGGGCTCACGCCCGCGCACCAAGACCCGCCCGGAGCACCTCGACGCCGAGTCCGCCATGGTGGTGGCGGTGGACCGCGGCCGCTGGGGCTGCGTGCTGGCTGGTGACCCGACCCGGCCGGTGGTGGCGATGCGGGCCAGGGAGATGGGCCGCACCCCGGTGGTGGTCGGCGATGAGGTGTCGTTGGTGGGTGATCTCACCGGGACGACCGACACCCTCGCCCGGATCGTGCGGGTAGGCCCACGCCGCACCGTGTTACGCCGCACCGCCGACGACACCGACCCCTTCGAACGGGTGGTGGTGGCCAACGCCGATCAGCTGATGGTGGTGGTGGCCTTGGCCGACCCGCCACCGCGTACGGGTCTGGTGGATCGGTGCCTGGTGGCGGCCTTCGTCGGGGGCCTGCGCCCGGTGCTGTGCCTGACCAAGGCCGACCTGGCCGACCCGGCCGAGTTCGCCGCCGCCTACGCCGACCTGGACGTGCCGGTGGTGGCGATGCACCGCGACACCCCGCTGGCCCCGGTGCGCGGCGTCCTGGACGGATCCATCACCGCGCTGATCGGACACTCCGGTGTCGGAAAGTCTACCTTGGTCAATCGACTTGTGCCGCAAGCACATCGAGCTGTCGGGGTGGTCAGCGGCATCGGCAAGGGCCGGCACACCTCCACCCAGTCGGTGGCGTTGCCGTTACCTCTGCGAGCCGACGGCAGCGCCGCTGGGTGGGTGGTGGACACCCCCGGTATCCGGAGCTTCGGGCTGGCCCATGTCAGCTCCGACGACGTGGTGGCCGCATTCGGTGACCTGGCGGAGGTCGCCGCCGGCTGCCCGCGTGGGTGCACCCACCTGGGGCCACCGGCCGACCCGGAGTGCGCCCTGGACACGCTGAGCGGCACCGCGGCCCGGCGCGCCCAGGCCGTGCGGCGGCTGCTGGTGGCGCTGCGCTCGGGCGACCCGTGGGGTTGAGCGGCGACGTGGCTAGCGCATGTGGGGGTAGCCGACGCTGGTGGCGGGCACGAACGTCTCCTTGATGCTGCGCGGGCTGATCCAGCGCGCCAAGTTCGCCGGCGACCCGGCCTTGTCGTTGGTGCCCGAGGCACGGCCGCCGCCGAAGGGCTGTTGGCCGACCACCGCGCCGGTGGGCTTGTCGTTGACGTAGAAGTTGCCGGCCGCGAACCGCAGCCGCTTGCTGGCCTGGTCCAGCGCGTAGCGGTCGGTGGAGAACACCGCCCCGGTCAGGGCGTAGGGGGTGGCCGCGTCGACGAGGTCCAGGACCTGCAACCAGTCGGCGTCGTCGTAGACATAAACGGCGAGGATCGGGCCAAAGTACTCCTCCCGCAATACCGCGTGGTTGGGGTCGTCGCTGAGCAGCACCGTGGGTTGCACGAACCACCCGACGGTGTCGTCGCAGGTTCCCCCAACCAGCACCTGCAGGGCCGGGTCGGCGGCGGCCCTGCTCAGCACATCGGCGTGCTTGGCGTAGGCGCGGGCGTCAATCACCGCCCCGCCGAAGTGATGGAAGTCGCGGGGGTCGCCGTAGCTCAGCGCCGCGGTGGCCTCGGCCAGCATGTCCCGGACCCCGGCCTCCCACAACGAGCGCGGCACAAAGGCGCGCGAGGCCGCCGAGCACTTCTGACCCTGGTATTCGAACGCCCCGCGCACCAGCGCGGTCACCAGTTCCCCGGGATCGGCGCTGGGGTGGGCCACGACGAAATCTTTGCCGCCGGTCTCCCCCACCAACCGCGGGTAGCTGCGGTACCCGTCGAGATTGGCTGACACTGTGCGCCACAACGACTTAAACGTCGCGGTGGACCCGGTGAAGTGCACCCCGGCGAGGTCGCGGTCGGTCAGAGCCACCTCGCTGACTGCCTGACCGTCCCCGGTGACCAGGTTGATCACTCCTGGGGGAAGGCCGGCCGCTTCCAGCAGCCGCATGCTCAGGTGCGCCGCCAGGCCCTGCGTGGGGCTCGGCTTCCACACCACCGTGTTACCCATCAGGGCGGGAGCTGTTGGCAGATTGCCGGCGATAGCGGTGAAGTTGAACGGGGTGATGGCCACGACGAACCCCTCCAGGGGTCGGTGGTCTGTGCGGTTCCACACCCCCGGCGAGCTCTGCGGCTGCCCGGCGAGTAGCTCACGTCCGAACTGGACGTTGAATCGCCAGAAGTCGATCAGCTCGCACGCCGCGTCGATTTCCGCCTGCTGCACCGTCTTGGACTGCCCGAGCAGGGTGGCGGCGTTGAGCACGTCCCGCCACGGCCCGGCCAGCAGGTCCGCCGCCCGCAGCAGCACCGCGGCACGCTCGTCGTAGGCCAATGCACGCCAGGCTGGGGCCGCTGCTTTGGCGGCGGCCACGGCAGCCGCGACATCCGCCGCAGTGGCGTGTGCCGAGGTGCCGAGCACGTGGTGATGATCGTGCGGCTGCACCACGTCGAAGCGCACACCCCCACCCAGGTGCTGCACACCGTCGATCGTCTGGGTGATTTCCAGGCATTCGCCGGCGAGTTCGGTGATCCTGGCCTGCAACGCCGCCCGTTCACCGCTGCCGGGGACGTAGCCGCGCACCGGCTCGTTGTGCGGCACGGGGGGCGTGGTGATGGCGTCCATCAGGAGTTCTCCTCAGCAGTGGCGTGGGGTGGTGCCGAAGTCCACCATTCGGCGACATGGGTGATGTGCTGGCGCATCAGGGTCGCGGGTGCGCCGAGGCAGGCCAGGAGTGCCTCAGGGGCGGCCGAGACGGGCCAGGGTCCACCCAGCGGCCCGCCAGGCGGCCGCGTCCAGGCAGTTGCGCCCGTCGACCACGTTGCGGGCGCCGACCACTGCCCCGATCACCTCCGGCTCCAGCTGCACGAACTCCGCCCACTCGGTAAGCACCAGCACCACATCGGCGCCGGTCGCCGCCTGCCGCCAGGTGTCGGCGTAGGCCAAGGTCGGGAACAACTGCTCCGCGGTGCCACCGGCGGCCGGGTCGTACACCGTGACCTGCGCACCCTTGAGGTGCAGGGCCGCCGCCACGTTCAGGGCCGGGGAGTCGCGCACATCGTCGGTGCCGGGCTTGAACGCGCAGCCGAGCACGCCGACCCGCTTGCCCAGCACCGACCCGCCCAGCTGGTGAGCAGCCAGGTCGATAACCCGTTGCCGCTGGCGCATGTTGATCTCGTCGACTTCGCGCAGCAGCGCTACCGCGGAGTTCACCCCCAGTTCCCCGGCCCGGGCCGCGAACGCCCGGATGTCCTTGGGCAGGCACCCCCCACCGAAGCCGAGGCCCGCGTTGAGGAACCCGCGTCCGATCCGGACGTCCAGCCCCAGGGCATCGGCGAGGACGGCCACGTCGGCCCCGGTGGCGTCGCACACCTCGGCGATGGCGTTGATGTAGGAGATCTTGGTGGCCAGAAACCCGTTGGCGCTGACCTTGACCAGCTCGGCGGTCGGCAGATCGGTGACCAGCACCGGGCTGCCCGCCGCGATCGGACCCGCGTACACCTGGCGCAGTACCTGCTCCACCCGCGCCGAGGTGGTGCCGAACACCAACCGGTCCGGGCGCAGGGTGTCCGCCACTGCCTTGCCTTCCCGCAGGAACTCCGGGTTCCACGCCAGATCCACCCCGTCCACGGCAAGCTCGGCCAGCAACCCCGCCAGCCGGGCCGCGGTGCCGACCGGCACCGTGGACTTACCCACCACCACCGCGCCGGTGCGCAGGTGCGGTGCCAACCCGCCCACCGCGGCGTCGACGTAACGCAGGTCGGCCGCGTTGGACCCGGGCGTCTGCGGGGTACCCACGCAGACAAAGTGCACGTCCGCGAACTCGCCGGCCTCGGCCACGGAGGTGGTGAAGCGCAACCTGCCGCTGTCGACGTGGGTCTTGAGCAACGGCGCCAGCCCCGGCTCGTAGAACGGCACCTCGCCGTTGACCAGAGCCTTCAGCTTCGTTTCGTCGACGTCCACCCCGAGCACCTCGAAGCCCAGCTCGGCCATAGCCGCGGCGTGGGTGGCCCCGAGATAACCGCACCCGATCACGCTGATCCGCACCTTCTCGACCTCCATGGTGACAACGCGTCAGATCAGCTCGACAAGGAACGCCAACTCCTGGGCGCCGTACCAGGCCAACTCGTGGTCGGCCACCTCGCCGAGCACGAACTCCGCGTCCAGGTCGCCCAGATCGGCCTGGTCGACCACCGCGATAGCCGCCCGCACCGCGTCCTCGGCATCGGCCAGGTCCACGTGCGCCGAGGCCACATCAGCCAGCTGCACCGCCCGACCCAACCGCACCACGGCGTCGTCCAGGTCGGGTCGCAGCCGAACCTGGTCGATGTCGGCACTGAGCACCGCCCGGCGAACCACGACGTCCGCAGCAGCCGGCCCCTCCAGCTCCACCGCCAGCAACCGCAACGACGCCCGCGCCGCCTCGGCCATCGCCACGTAGGACAACTCGTCCTCGTCGCCACTAGCGTAAGACTCCCGCAGCGCCGGGGTCAGCGCGAAAGCGGTACCCCCCACCGCCGACAGCTGCCCTTCGGACACCAACTGCGCCAGCATGGCCACCGTCACCGGCACGTACACCCTCACCGGGGAACCGTACCCACGAGCTCCTCCAATGCCTCGCCGAGCAGGGCAGCCAGCACTTCGATGTCACTCATCGCGTCCCGGTCGGCGTTCAGCCCGTAAAACACTCCGCCGTCGTAGGAGGTGAGGCCGATGGTCAGGGCCTGGTTGCGGGCCAGCGGCACCACCGGGTAGATCTCCACCATCCGCGCCCCGGTGGCGTACAACGGAAACTGCGGCCCAGGCACGTTGCTGATCAACACGTTGAACATCCGCCGCGACAGCGAGCTAGCCACCCGGGCGCTCAATGCATGCAGCGTGGGTGGCGCGAAACCCGACAATCGCATGAGTACATCGGCGCCCACCGAGCGGCCCGACTCCGCGTGCACCCGGGTGGCGTGCGCGACCTGGGACAACCGGACAACGGGATTGGGCTCGCCGGCCGGCAGATCGAGGACGAACGAGGACACCTGACTGCCCGGTGATCCCAAGGACACGTGGGGGCGCTCCGGGTCGCCAGTGACCGACATCGGCACCATGGCGCGCACCGTGGTCGACGCCGTCACTGATTCGCCCCTGGACAGCAACCAGTTGCGCATCGCCCCGGTCACGACCGCCAGCACCACATCGTTGACGGTGCAGCCGTGCGCCGTCCGCACCAGCCGGTAGTCCTGCAACCGCGTCTTGGCGACCGCGAACCGCCGCTGCCGGGAGATCGCGACGTTGAGCGGGCTGGTCGGGGCCGGGCTCGCCGCCGTACGCAGCACTCCTTCCACCGCGGCGGCCGCACCGCCGACAGCAGTGACCACCTTGCCCACGGTCGCGGCGGCGTCACGTACCGCCCACCGCACGGTGTCGACCGCCTCACCGGGTCGTTGCACCGCCTCCGCCATTGCCTCGGCGATTAACTGCACGCCACTGGGTTCGGGTTGCGGCATCCACAGCGCCTCCTGGGTCTCCCGAGGGCGGGCCGTCACGTCCAAGATCACCTGCCCGATCTCCAGTGCCGACACCCCGTCGACCATCGCCTGATGGGTCTTGGTGATCACCGCGATCCGCCCGCGGGCCAGCCCCTCGACCAGGTACATCTCCCACAGCGGTCGACTGCGGTCCAGGGGCCGGGAGAGCAAGCGAGCCACCAGATCGTGCAGTTGGACGTCAGAGCCCGGCTTCGGCAACGCCGAGCGACGGACGTGGTAGGTGATGTCGAAGTCGGTGTCGTCAACCCACACCGGGCGAGCGAGCCGCCCTGGTACCTCGCGCACCTTCTGGCGATACCGCGGGACCAGGCTGATGCGCTGCTCGACGAGGCGCACCAGTACCTCGTAGTCCAGGCCGGAACGCGGCCGGGCGAAGACCGAGACTCCCCCCACGTGCCGCGGTGCGACACCCTCCTCCAGGTAGAACGACGAGGCGTCGAGCGGGCTCAGCCGTTCGGTCATGTCTGCGATCCTGGCATGCCACCCACCGGGACCGATTCGCGGGAACCGCCCGGGCACGTCCGGCGTCTGATCCACAGCCGCGACTGACCACCACCAGCAGAGTGGTGGCGGACCTCTCCTCCGGCGACGACATCACCCATCCCCAGGCGGTGCTGACCTGCGCCGCCCATCCGTGCAGGAGAGCCACGTGCGAAACCACCATGGGAGCGACCAATCCGCCCCGACCCCGTTCCTGCGGCCCGTCCCGGCGTTCGAACCACCCATCGAGGCGACCCGCCCGCCACTGCGGCTGGTGCGCGCGGGCGCGGACAGCCCGCGGCAGGCACTGCCCACGGCCTGCCCGGCCCGCCCCGACCCGGTGGACCCGGCCGCCCTGGTCGGCGCCCAGCACGTCTTGCGGCTGGCGGTGGAGGTGCAGGACGGTCGGCGCAGCCCGCACCAGTTACGCGACCTGGTGGCACCGGGCCTGATGGGTGCCCTGGTCACCGCGGCACGCACCCCCATCGGAACCAGGATGCACACCGGCCGGCTGCAACGGGTGCACGTACAGCAGGTGAACGCGACAGTGGCCGAGGCGTTTGCCACCGTGTTTCGCGGTCCCCGGGCACATGCCGTGGCCGCCCGACTGGAGCTTGGCCGCCACGGTTGGCGATGCACCGCACTGCGACTGGGGTGCTGACGCGGGCTGGGGTGCTGACGTGCCCAGCCCGCGAGGCTACTTCTTGCGCTTGGGCGGCTTGGCCCCCTTGGCCTGGGTGCGCGCCGCGGCCCTACGCTCCCGGCGGGGCACCGGGGCGCCGGCCCCTGCCGAGCGGGCGGCGGCCGGCCCTGCGGACACCGCAGTACCCCCGTCCTCGTCGGGACCGGAGTAGGTCAACGCCAGGGCGCTGCGCTCGTCAAGGCCCTTGGCGCGCAACGGTGCCGGCGGCTGCGCGGGCACCGGCACAGCCGGAGCGGGCAGCGGCGCAGCGGGCAGCGCCGCAGCGGCGGGCGCGTCCCCGTTCCTGGTGGCCCGCGCCGCCGCCAACTGCCTGGCCGCGGCCGCGACCTGCACTTCCGTGGCGGGGCTGACCGACGGCACGGGCTCGGGTGCGGCCTCGACTGCGACGTTGAACAGGAACCCGACGGACTCCTCCTTCAGGCCGTCGAGCATGCCCCGGAACATGTCGTAGCCCTCGCGCTGGTACTCCACCAGCGGATCGCGCTGGGCCATGGCTCGCAGTCCAATACCTTCCTTGAGGTAGTCCATCTCGTAGAGGTGCTCGCGCCACTTGCGGTCCAATACGCTGAGCAGCACCCGGCGTTCCAGGTCGCGCATGCCACCCTCGCCGGCGATGGCGTCGATCTCCGCCTCGCGACGGGTATAGGCCGCACGGGCATCGTCGAGCACCGCCGTCAGTAGCTCGTCGCGGCTCAGGTCGGCGTGCTCGCCCGCATCGGGGTCGCCGGCGAGGTCCTCCCAGCGGATTGCCACCGGGTACAGCGACTTCAGCGCGGTCCACAAGGCCCCGAAGTCCCAGTCCTCGGCGTAACCGGTGGCGGTCGCCCCGTCCACGTACGCCGTGACGACGTCGGTGAGCATGCCCTGCACCTGGCCCTCGACGTCCTCACCTGCCAGCACCCGACGCCGCTCGTCGTAGACGACGGTGCGTTGCTGGTTCATCACCTCGTCGTACTTGAGGACGTTCTTGCGGATCTCGAAGTTCTGCTGCTCCACCTGGGTCTGGGCACCCAGGATCGCCTTCGACACCATCTTGGCCTCGATGGGCACGTCCTCGGGCAGGTTCAGCCGGTCCATGATCGACTCGATCATGGGCCCGTTGAAGCGCCGCATGAGTTCATCGCCCAGCGACAGGTAGAACCGCGACTCCCCTGGGTCGCCTTGGCGGCCCGAACGTCCCCGCAACTGGTTGTCGATGCGTCGGGAGTCGTGCCGCTCAGTACCGAGCACGTACAACCCACCCGCTTCGCGGACTCGTGCTGCCTGCGCGGACGCCTCGTCCTTCACCTCGGCGAGCACCCGCTCCCACTCCTGCTGGTACTCCTCGGGAGTCGCCACCGGATCCAGGCCCTGCTCGCGCAGCTGCAGGTCGGCCAGGATGTCGGGGTTGCCGCCGAGCACCACGTCGGTGCCGCGCCCGGCCATGTTGGTCGCCACCGTCACCGCGCCAGGCCGGCCGGCCTGGGCGATGATAGTGGCCTCCTTGTCGTGGAACTTGGCGTTCAACACGTTGTGCGGCACACCTTTACGCACCAGCTGGGTGGAGAGGTACTCCGAGCGTTCCACGCTGGTGGTGCCGATCAGCACGGGCTGGCCGGCCTCGTGCCGCTCGGTGATATCGGCGACGACGGCGTCGAACTTGGCCTCTTCGGTCTTGTAGATGAGGTCGCCGTTGTCCACCCGCACCATGTCACGGTTGGTGGGGATGGGGATGACGCCCAGGTTGTAGATCTGGTGCAGCTCGGCGGCCTCGGTCTCGGCGGTGCCGGTCATCCCGGACAGTTTGTCGTAGAGCCGGAAGTAGTTCTGCAGGGTGATGGTGGCCAGGGTCTGGTTCTCGGCCTTGATCTCCACCCCCTCCTTGGCTTCGATCGCCTGGTGCAGGCCCTCGTTGTACCGGCGGCCCTCCAGCACCCGGCCGGTGAACTCGTCCACGATGAGCACCTCGCCGTTGCGGACGATGTAGTCCTTGTCGCGGTCGTAGAGCTCCTTGACCTTGATCGCGTTGTTCAGGTAGCTCACCAGCGGCGAATTGGCCGCCTCGTACAGGTTGTCGATGCCCAGCTGGTCCTCGACGAACTCCACCCCGGCCTCGTGCACGCCGATGGTGCGCTTCTTGACGTCGACCTCGTAGTGGGTGTCCAGCTTGAGCAGCGGGCCGAGCCGGGCGAACTCGGCGTACCAGCGCGAGGACGCATCGGCCGGCCCGGAGATGATCAGCGGGGTCCGTGCTTCGTCGATCAGGATGGAGTCGACCTCGTCGACGATGGCGAAGCTGTGCCCACGCTGGACGAGGTCGGCCAGCGAGTTGGCCATGTTGTCGCGCAGGTAGTCGAAGCCGAACTCGTTGTTGGTGCCGTAGGTGATGTCTGCGCCGTAGGCCACCCGGCGTTCGGCCGGGCTCATCCCGGACAGGATCACCCCGACCTCCAGACCCAGGAAGCGGTGCACCCGGCCCATCCACTCCGAGTCTCGCCTGGCCAGGTAGTCGTTGGTGGTGACCAGGTGCACACCGTCGCCGGAGATGGCGTTGAGGTAGGCGGCCAGCACCGAGGTGAGCGTCTTGCCCTCGCCGGTCTTCATCTCGGCGATGTTGCCCAGGTGCAGTGCGGCGCCACCCATCAGCTGCACGGGGAACGGCTTTTGCTGCAGCACCCGCCAGGCGGCCTCTCTGGCGACCGCGAACGCCTCCGGCAGCAACTCGTCGAGGTCCTCCCCGTCGTCGTGCCGGGAGCGAAACTCCGCAGTCTTGGCCCGCAACTCGGGGTCGGTGAGCGCTTCCATCTCCTGCGACAGGGTGTCGACGTGGTCGGCGATCGCCCGCAGTCGCTTGACCATGCGGGCCTCACCGGTACGCAGCAGCTTCGACAGCGTCAACACGGGGGTCGGTATCCCTCACTCCTCGACGGCAGGTTCCGGCCGCGCGCAGCGGTACACCGAGCGCGGCCGGAGCCCATGGTAGGCGGAGCAGGGGACGGGTGTGCCGGTCAGGCCAGCCGGATCAGCCCGTAGTCGAACGCGTGCCGACGGTAGACGACACTGGGCCGATCGGACTCGGCGTCGTGGAAAAGGAAGAAGTCGTGGCCGACGAGCTCCATCTCGTACAGCGCGTCGTCCACTGACATCGGCACGGCCGGGTGCTCCTTGGTGCGCACGACCTGACCGGGACCGCTCACCTCATCGGCTGGTTCCTCCTCGCCGCCCGTCACCGCGGGTGGGGCGTCGAGTGCCGCGGTGGCCTCGGCCACTGATACCGGGGTGTGGCGGCCGTGGTGCACCTTGCGGCGATCGCCGACGCGCCGCAGCCTGCTCTCCAACTTGTCGACGGCGGATTCCAGGGCGGCATAGAAGCTGTCCGCGCAAGCCTCCGACCGCGCTACCGGGCCCTTGCCTCGGCCGGTAATCTCCACGCGCTGGCAGTTCTTGGCCTGGCGGCGGTTGCGTTCGTGGGTCAGTTCGACGTCGAAGCGGTGCAGCGTGGGGTCATAGCGCTGCAGGCGGGCAAGCTTCTCGGCCACGTAGCTGCGGAAGTGTTCCGGTACCTCGACATTGCGACCGGTGACACCCAAGTCGGCGGGGGCACGCTGCTCGGCTGAGGAACTCACGACGTACTCGACTGGTTCGGCGCCGGTCGTTGTCGCGGTGGAGAAGTCCGTGTTGGTGCTGACGTCGGTGCTAGTGCTCATGCGAACCTCCGTGTCTGGTCGGCGGAGTGTGCACGCCGACCGGCGTCTGGTGCTGCGCCGGGAGGGGAACCGCCCGACGCCAGGATTCGAAGAAGCTCCTCCTTCCTGCGGCGCATTCGGCTGGTCTGCCGACGTTAGCCTTGATCACCTCCGGGCGACAGGGCGCGCCCGTGCGCGGCCGTTAGCCGACGGTGCAGACCACCAGCACGGCGTGCACCCGGACCCCGCGCGCGGCCAGCGCCACGGTGGCGGCCGCGGCGGTAGCGCCGGTGGTGAGCACGTCGTCGACCAGCACCACGTTGGCTTGGGCCGTGGGCAGCGCACCCGCCACCTGCACCCGTCCGTGCAGGTTGGCGCAGCGTTGCGCCGCGTTCAGGCCCACGGAGTCGCGGGCCCCACGCGCCGTGGACAGCACCGGCCACACCGTTGCCCCGTCGTCCAGACACGCCACGCACACCCGCGCCGCGGCGAGGACCGGGTCACCTCCCCGGCGGCGCGCCGCGGACCGCCGGGTGGGTGCGGGAACCATGGCCAGCGGGGCCAGCTCGGCGGGGTCGAGTTCGCCCCACGCCCGCAGGTCCCGCACTGCCCTGGCCAGCGCGTTGCCCAACGGCCCCGCCAGGTCGCGACGGCCGCGTTCCTTCGCAGCGAGTACGGCTGCCCGACGGGCCCCGGTGTAGGGGCCAGTGGCCCAGGCGGGCGGGACACCGGGCACCCGCGGGTGCAGCGCCACCGGCTCAGCCGTGCTCAGCTCTGCCGCGCACGTTGTGCACCATCGGGTACCTGGCGCGCGGCAGCCGCCGCATTCCAGCGGCAGCAACAGGTCCAGCAAGGTGCGCACCGGTTGAGGGTGGCACCACCGATGTCCGGCCGGGGGCGTATTCCGCCCGCCTGTGGATAACGAGGCCAGCCAGGCTTAGCCGGGCAGGATCGGTATCGCTGTGGGGCCGGGCTCCCCGCCTAGCCCCGCCACCTGGCGCCACAGCCGGGTCCCCGTGGTGTCACCGGAGGTCAGCCGCAGCACCCCCCGGCTGTCGGCCACCAGCTGGGCCGTGGCGGAGGCAGCGACCGCCCGGACCGGCGCCGACAGATTGGTTCCTGGCAGCTCGCGCAACTCGGAGCCGTCCACCGTCACCGTCACCACCGGCCGGTCAGGGTTGGTCCGCACCACCACCACCGTGTCGGCGTTGGTCCAGTCCAGGGTGGTGGCCGTGTCCTGCAGGCTGGGTGTCACCAACTGTGGGGCGCCGAGCGCCGTGCCGCCGCTGTCGGTCCGCCGCACGTAGGCGATCTGCACCTGCCCGGCGATGACCAGCCCCGCTCGGACCCCGTCCCTGGCCAATCGCAGCGCGGTGATCGACCCCGAACGCGGACCGAGCGCGGAGGTATCCACCTGTTGGGTGGACAGTGCACCGGTGGCGGCGTCCTGGCTGATCCTCAGCACGGTGCCGCCGTTCTGTACTACCCAGACTGCGGACCCGTCCGCCGACCAGGTGGGCCTGGTCATCGTGTCGCCCTGCGCGGCCACGGTGACCGGCCCGCCGATCTGCCCCACCAGCAGCTGGGTGCCGCCGCCGGGGCGGGCCGCCACGGCGGCGACGCGCTTGCCGTCGCGAGACAGTGCCGCAGACCGCAGTGCGGTGGATCCACCGAGCGGGCCTGGCACGGGTGTCACGGCCGTGTCCGCCACCGTCACCAGCGCGCCGCCGAGCAACGCATGCAAGGGCACCGATGCCCCGGCCGAAGCGGCGGGGTCGGTGGACACCACGTCGGAGGTGGTCCATCCGTCGGCGCGGGCGTCATCCAGGGGCGCGCCGTCGGCCAGCAGGTAGAACGGTCCGATGATTCCGGCCGCGTCCAGGGTCCACACCAACTGTGCGGCCAGCAGCTGACGCTGACCGGCGTCCAGCGGCCCCAGGTTCGCGAGGTCGATCCGCACGCCACGACCACCCGGGGTGTTCGCGGCGGTGGAGCCGTCGGCCCTGGACACGTTGTTGCGCAGGCTCGCCTGCAGGCCGAACTCGGTGACCACCGACGCCCGCAACTCGCTACTGGGCCCGGTCAGCAGCAGGTCGACCATCCGGGCGGCCAGCGAGTCGGCCCCGTTGACCACCCAGCGCGGGTCGGGGACCATCGTGGCGAGCCCGGGGTCCAGGAAGTACACCGGCAGCCGCCGGTAGGCGGTCTGGAACTCCGCCTTGCGCATCACAACGCCAGCCGGGGGGTTGTCGATGCGCCACTGGCCGCCCACCCGCAGCAGGGTCAGCGTCACCGAGTACAGAGTGGGGGCCGCGTTGAGCCGGAACTGCCCGGTGGCGCTCAGCGTGCCCACCGCGTCGCCGCGCAGCAGGATGACCGACCGGTCGGCGGTGGCTTCGTTGATCAGGCAGTCCACGTTGTCGACGATGGTGGTGCTCGCGGCGTCGTCCCAGGTGGCCGAGGCCTTCTCGGTGAGGTACTTGCGGGCCGCCGCGTGCCGATCGGTCGGCGAGGTGTTGGCGGTGACGAAGTCACACACCAGCAGGTCGGGTTCGCGGTCGGTCAGCGGCGCGGGCACCGAGTCCGTAGGCGACCCGGGGCCGACGGTGTTGACCACCACCGGTGAGGAACTCGCGGGCACCGTCGCGCAACCAGATCCCGCCGCCAGCACAGCCACCGCGGCCCCAGCGAGCAGCCTCCGACGCGGGGCCCGCACCGTCACGACCGCACCACCAGCATTGCCTGAGCCCCCGAACGGCGGTCGGGCAGCTCACCGGCGCCCGAACCCCGACCTGCCGGGGTCAGGGCCAACGGGCTGTGGGTGATCACCTCACCTTGGCGCAGCGGCAAGGTGAGCAGGAATCGGGCGCCCCGACCCGGCTCGCCCCAAGCTTGCAACCAGCCACCGTGCAGCCTGGTGTCTTCCAGGCTGATGGCCAGTCCGAGGCCGGTGCCCCCCGACCGGCGAACCCGGGAGGGGTCCGCGCGCCAGAATCGGTGGAACACCAGTTCGGCCTCGCCGGGTTTGAGCCCGATGCCGGAGTCGGCTACCAGCACCGACACCGCATCGGGGTCAGCGCGCACCCGGAGCAGGACGGGGCGGTGCTCGCCGTGATCCAGCGCGTTGGCCAGCAGGTTACGCAGCACCCGTTCCACCCGTCGGGCGTCGACCTCGGCCACCACGGGCTCGCTGGGCAGGTCGAGCAGGACTTCGGTGGACATCTGATCGGCGAGATGGCGCACAGTCTCGACCGCGGTGCGGACACAGTTGCAGAGGTCGATCGGCTCGGCCGCCAGTTCGGCCATCCCGGCGTCGTACCTGCTGATCTCCAGCAGGTCGGCCAGCAGCGCCTCGAACCGGTCCAGCTCCGCGACCAGCAGCTCGGCCGAGCGGCGGAGCGCGGGATTCAGGTCCGCCCGACCAGCGTGCAGCAGGTCGGCGGCCATCCGGACGGTGGTCAGCGGGGTGCGGAGCTCGTGGCTGACGTCGGAGGTGAACCGTCGTTGCAGGGCGCTGAACTCCTCCAGCTGGGTGATCTGCTCGGCCAGGCTCTGGGCCATGTCGTTGAACGCCTCGCCCAGGCGCGCGACGTCGTCCTCACCCCGCACCGGCATGCGCTCGTGCAGGTCTCCGGCGGCGAAGCGCTCCGCCACCTCGACCGCGGCCCGGACAGGCAGCACGACCTGGCGAGTGACCAGCGCGGCGATCCCGGCGAGTAGCAGCAGCAGTGCCGCGCCGCCGACGGCCAGTGTGCCGCGGACCAAACCGGTGGTGCGTTCCTCCGAGGCCAGCGGGAACACCAGGTACAGCTCGAGGTTGGGCACGTCGGAGGCCACCGTGGTGCCCACCACCAGCGCCGGCACTACCCCCGCACCCACCCGGGTCACGGTGGTGTACTGATACGTCAGCTGGCCGCGTTGGACGAACTGCCGCAGTTCGGTCGGCACGTCGCTGGCCGGGCCGCTGGTCACGTCGCCGCGAGGGCCGTCGCCGGCGACGATGAGCACCGGGTCGAATGCGCCGGCACCCCCGCCCGAGGCGTCGGAACCACCCACACCGGGCACCGTCAAGCGCGAGCGCGCCAGGTTCAGCCTGCTCAGCAACGAGATGCTGGCGTCGGCGCCGGCCAACTCCATGGCCACCGTGCTCCGCGCCCGGTCGATCTCCTCGGTGGCCGCGGTGATCTTCGCCTCCAGCAGCCGGTCGGTGATCTGACTCAACAGCACCAGCCCCAGCACGGCGACCACCACCGTCGACAACGCCAGCGTGGACACCACCACCCGCAGCTGCAGCGACCGCCGCCACCGGGTGGTGAAGTCGGTGCTGACAGCCGCCAGCACCCGCCGCGGCCGGCCACCACGAACTCCTGCGCTGCGCCAGCGCGGGTCGAAACGCGAGGCCACCGTCACGGTGGGCCGGCCTTGTACCCGACACCACGGACGGTGAGCACCACCTCCGGGTGCTCGGGATCGACCTCGACCTTGGCGCGCAGCCGCTGCACGTGCACGTTGACCAGGCGGGTATCGGCGGCATGCCGGTAACCCCACACCTGCTCCAGCAGCACCTCCCTGGTGAAGACCTGCCGGGGCTTGCGGGCCAGTGCCACCAGCAGGTCGAACTCCAGGGGTGTCAACGACACGGCCGTCCCGCTCCGGCTCACCTGGTGCGCGGGCACGTCGATGTGCACCTCCCCGATGCTGAGCACCTCGGCCGGCTCGGCCTCGATGCGCCGCAGTCGCGCCCGCACCCTGGCCAGCAGCTCCTTGGGCTTGAACGGCTTCATCACGTAGTCGTCCGCGCCGGATTCCAGGCCCAGCACGACGTCGACGGTGTCCGTCTTGGCGGTGAGCATCACGATCGGCACCCCCGATTCGGCGCGCACCGCGCGGCACACGTCGATGCCGTTCATGCCGGGCAGCATCAAGTCGAGCAGAATCAGGTCGGGCTTGAAATCCCGCACCGCCCCCAGTGCCCGGGCACCATCGCCCACCACCGAAGCATCGAAACCTTCCCCGCGCAGCACGATCGTCAGCATCTCGGCCAACGCGGCGTCGTCGTCGATCACGAGGATCCTTGGCTTCATACCCACCATGGTGGCACCTCGGGGCCACACCGGGTGCGACTGGCGCGCTCAGGCCACCAGGTCCGCGGCCAACCTGGTGACGTCGACGTCGCCGTTGAGTACCCGCCACGGCGACACCCACTGTCGGTGCGCCAACTCCTCGTAGACCGCCCCGGTGCGCTGCTGCAGTGCACTGTCGCGTTCGAAGGCGTCCCGTGCCCGCGCGTCGTCTTGCTGCTCCCGTCCGAGGGCGCGCGCCGCAGCGAGTTCCACGGGCACCCTCAGCAACAGCTGCAGAGTAGGCACAGCCAGCCCGATTCGGTCGAACTCGAGTTCGCGCACCCAGTCCACGAAACCCCCGGTGCAGTCCTGGTGCAGGCGCGCCGCTCCGAACGCCGCGTTGGAGGCGGCATAGCGGTCCAGCAGCACCACGTCGTGCTGGTCGAGGTCGGTGCGCAGGGTGGCCGCGGCACCGCCCCGATCCAAGGCAAACAGCGCCGCCATGCCATGCACGCTGTCGGCGAGGTCACCGTGCGCACCCCGCAGCGCCTCTGCGACCAGGTCGGCTGCGACCGAACGGCCGTAGCGGGGGAAAGCGTGCGCCCTCACGCTGACCCCGCCCGCCCGCAGCGCTGCGCTCAGCCCCGCGACCAGCGTCCGCTTACCCGCACCGTCCAGACCCTCCACCACCACGAGTGCACCCACGAGCGCTGACGGTAGCGCCCCCGCGCGCACGTGGCCCCCCGCATGATCAACAGGACGGCAGCGCGCGGAGACCGCCTGAGTGCGACCCCCACGTCCTGTTGATCATGGTGGCCGGGGGATCACCGGGGGATCGCCGGGATCGCCGGGGGATCAGTAGCGGTAGTGGTCGGACTTGTAGGGCCCCTCCACGTCGACGCCTATGTATTCCGCCTGCTCTTTGGTCAGCCTGGTGAGGGTGCCCCCGAGTGCCTCCACGTGGATCCGCGCCACCTTCTCGTCCAGGTGCTTGGGCAGGCGATAGACCTCATTGTCGTATTCGTCCGGCTTGGTCCACAGCTCGATCTGGGCGATGACCTGGTTGGAGAAGCTGTTGCTCATCACGAAGCTGGGGTGCCCGGTGGCGTTGCCCAGGTTCAGCAGCCGGCCCTCGCTGAGCACAATGATGGAGTGCCCGTCTGGGAAGACGAATTCGTCCACCTGCGCCTTGATGTTGACGTGGCGCACGTCGGGGTGCCGCTGCAACCCGGCCATGTCGATCTCGTTGTCGAAGTGCCCGATGTTGCCCAGGATTGCCTGGTGCTTCATCCGCTGCATGTGGGCGAAGGTGATGATGTCCTTGTTGCCGGTGGAGGTGATGATGATGTCTGCCGAGGAGATGGCCTGCTCCACGGTCTGCACCCCGAAGCCGTCCATCAGCGCCTGCAGCGCGTTGATCGGGTCGGCCTCGGTCACCGTCACCCGCGCACCCTGCCCGCGCAGCGCCTCCGCGCAGCCCTTGCCGACGTCGCCGTAGCCACACACCAGCGCGGCCTTGCCGCCGATGAGCACGTCGGTGCCCCGGTTGATGCCGTCGATCAGGGAGTGCCGCGTGCCGTACTTGTTGTCGAACTTGCTCTTGGTGACGGAGTCGTTGACGTTGATCGCCGGGAACGCCAGCTCACCCGCCGCGGCGAACTGGTACAGCCGTAGCACGCCAGTGGTGGTCTCCTCGGTGACACCCTTGATCGCGTCGCTGATCTCGGTCCACTTGCTGCCGCTGGCCGCCAGCGACCGGCGCAGCAGGCCCAGGAACACCTTGTGCTCGTCGGAGTCGTCGTCCTCGGTGGGCGGCACGACCCCGGCCTTCTCGAACTGCTTGCCGCGGAGCACGAGCATCGTCGCGTCGCCGCCGTCGTCCAGGATCATGTTCGCCGGTCGAGGGCTGCCATCGTCGCCGTCCGGCCAGGTCAGCATCTGCTCAGCCGCCCACCAGTAGTCCGCTAAGGTCTCGCCCTTCCACGCGAAGACGGGGGTGCCCTGCGGGTGCTCGGGGGTGCCGTGCCGGCCCACCACGACTGCGGCGGCGGCGTGGTCCTGGGTGGAGAAGATGTTGCACGACGCCCACCGGACCTCCGCGCCGAGGTCGACCAGCGTCTCGATGAGCACCGCGGTCTGCACGGTCATGTGCAGCGAGCCGGAGATCCGTGCCCCGCGCAGCGGCGCTACCTCCGAGTACTCCCGCCGCAGCGCGATCAGCCCCGGCATCTCGTGCTCGGCCAGGCGAATCTCCTTGCGGCCGAACTCGGCCAGCGACAGGTCGGCGACCTTGAAGTCGATCCCGTTGATCCGCTCGGCGGTCAGTTCCGGTGCTGCGGCAGTCATGTATTCCTTCTTCTGCTGGGTTGGCGGCGTGGGAAGCTTATCTCGCGGGCAGGTCGGGGTCGGACCTCGCCGTGGCCCAGAGGCGGTCGGGCAGTCCGGTCGGGTTCGCGCGCCGGGGCATGGTGTGTCGATCCAGCCAGAGCACGACCAGCATGTGGGGGACGGTCAGCGCGAGCAGTATTCGCAACGCGTCGGCGATGCTGCGCGCCGGATCGGATGCCGAGATGGTGACGGCACCCAGCGCCATCAGCACCGCAAGCGCTGCCGAGGTCGGCAACGCCGCCAAGCGGACGAAATGCCTTATTGCACCGGCAGTGTCGCCGTCAGTCACCAGCACTCGACACCGTGGTTCGACGGTCAAGACGCGCGCGGTGTGACGCACGGCGTGCCACCCGCCGAACCACACCGCGAACGCCGCGAGCGGGGGCAGCAACGCGCCTAGCGCGCCCATCAGGGCCAGATCCAGGGCGACCATCCGGTGCCCGGCCCGCAGGGCAGCGACCACGGCTATCACCGCCGCGCCCGACCACAGCACCGCTAGCCCCACCCGCAGCGACCCAGCACCGAGCGCCGCGGCGAACCCGGGCGCCAGCGACGACGCAACTGCCTGCACAGCGGTGCCCGAACGCGCGAGGGGAAGCAACAGTGCGCCCGTGCTCGCTACCCCAACCGCCAGCGTGACCGCGCGACCCGGCTGCCACCCCGTCGTCACCCGGTTGACCTCAATCTCGCCGAGCGCGAAGTGCAGCAGGCTCAGTCCGACCACCAGCATCAGCACCGTGGCCCCACCCCAGTTCAGAGCCGCCCATGCCGCAGCGGCACCCAGCGCGTAGCTGCCGGTGACCATGATCAGTGGCTTGCCGCTGCCCCGAGCGAGGAGAAGGTGATCCGCCGCCCCGTGCGGGATCCCCGCAACAAGCCCCACCAGGACCAGCGTGAACAGCACCGAGCCTGAACCCCTGCCCGTTGCTGCTGCCAGGCCCGCGCCGCCCAGAACCACCAGTGCCACGCCCCGGGAGATACCTGCTGCCGTCGACACCACATTCACCGGGTCGCGTGGGCCGTGCATCGTCACGACCATCGCAGCAACCTCCTCGCGTCAGGGGTCCATTGTCGGCTGTCGGCGTCACCGCTGCAGGCCGACTCCACGCCTTCCAGGCGCCCCTCAACGCTTCAATAGTTGTTCAACTTGCGGCCCGGCTCAGATGGTCGCACGCTAACCACGTGCCGAGATCGGCTTTGGTCGAATCCTGCCGGGCAGTGCCGGAGGAGGACTCGAGCTTTCGGGGTCGACCCAGGCGCGACATGGACGTCGCCACGACATACCGGAGGCCAAGATGATTCCCGACCAGCTGACCCAGGGTCAGTTCGACACCGTGTACAACCTGCTGTCCCTTGTCATCGCCGCACAGCTGTTCACCGCGCTCTTCCTGCTCATCGCCCAGCCACGAGTCCTGGCCCGTTATCGCCAGGCCCTGGTGATTTCGGCTGTGGTCTGCGGGATTGCCGCATACCACTACTTTAGGATCTTCGCCTCGTTCAAGGAGGCGTTCGTCACCGATGCGGCCGGTGGACGCGGCATCTATCGCCAGGCCGCCGGGGCCTCCTTCAACGAGGGCTACCGCTATGTGGACTGGCTACTGACTGTTCCGCTGCTTCTGGTGGAGCTGGTCGTCGTTCTCGCCCTGGCGCGCAAGCTCCAGACGTCCCTGCTGGTGAGGTTGATCCCCGCCTCCGCCTTGATGATCGCGCTGGGTTATCCGGGTGAGATAAGTGGGGATAACACCACACGATTCATCTTCGGCACTTTGTCCACGATCCCGTTCCTGTACATCCTTTACGTGCTCTTCGTCGAGCTCACCCGCTCGTTGGACCGCCAACCGGAAGCGGTTCGCGGGACGGTAGGTCGCATGCGGCTGCTCTTGATCGCGACGTGGGGGGTGTACCCGATCGCATACCTGCTCCCGATGATCGGCCTCAGCGGTGCCAACGCTTGGGTGCTCAAACAAGGTGGATACTCGATTGCTGACATCTTGGCGAAGGCCCTCTACGGACTGCTGATCTACAAGATCGCTCGGGTCAAATCGTTCGCGGACGACCCGTCTTTTGCTGCAATCGAAGAGGCGCATGGCGATGACATCAGCGCCACTGCCTCCACACCGTTATCCGATCACCGATGACGCACGTGTGCTGCGGTCCAGGTCCGGTTCGAGGTAAACCACCCTGGCTGCGGGAACCGCTTGGCGGACTCTAGCCTCGGCATCGTCGATCGCGGCGGCGACGGTGGCAATGCTGCTGCCACCGTTCACCGCGATCTTCGCAGCCACCAGCATTTCCTCCGGACCCAGGTACTGGGTCTTGAGGTGAATCACCCGTTCAACCGGCCCACCGGTAAGAGCCGCGCGGATGGCCTTCTCCTCCGTTGCCGTAGCGCCCTCACCGATGAGCAGACTGTGCATCTCGACGATCAGGATGATGGCGATCACGCCGAGCAGCAGCCCGATCCCGAGGGTGGCGACGCCGTCCCACACCGGGTTGCCGGTCGCGACCGTGAGCCCCACCCCGGCCAGCGCCAACACCAGCCCGATCAACGCCCCGGTGTCCTCCAACAGCACTACCGGCAGTTCCGGACTACGCGAGGTGCGGATGAACTGCCACCAGGTGGCGTTGCCCTTGAACGGGCGTGATTCGTGCATGGCGGTGCGGAAGCTGTAGCTCTCCAGTCCGATAGCGACAACCAGGATTATCACCGCCACCAGGGGCGAGGTCAGCTCCGCCGGCTTCTGGACCTTGTGGATCCCCTCGTACAGGGCGAATACCGAGCCCAGGGTGAACAGCACCAGGGCCACGACGAACGAGTAGAAGTACCGGCTGCGGCCATACCCGAACGGATGAAGGGCGGTGGCCGCCCGCTCGGCCCGCTTCTGCCCCAGCAGCAGCAAGCCCTGGTTGGACGTGTCGGCCACCGAGTGCACCGACTCGGCGAGCATGGAGGAGGACCCCGTGATGAGGAAACCGACGAACTTGGCTACCGCGATCCCGGCGTTGGCGATCAACGCCGCCAGGATCGCCCTAGTACTGCCCTGTGCCACCGGTGACTCCTCGCCCTGTCCGACTTCCCCGCAGCAGCGGCTACGCCCGCCGACCGTAACCGCTACGGACCGCAATGACCCTTTCGGCGGCCAGCCGATCACCCGTCGGCGCCGTCGCCCAACCCGTCGGTGACCCGGAATACCTGGGCGCCCGACCCACCCGCGCACACCCGTACCGGGCCGTCCGCGGCGGGCACCCAGGCGCTGGCCCCGGGGGCGAGCTGCACGGTGGTGTCCCCGGCGGAGCAGTGCACAGCGCCCGCCGTGCACAGCAGGATCTGCGGACCCTGATGACTCAGGCTGACGCAGCCGCCGGCAGGCAGGTCCGCGCAGGACAGCGCAAACTCCGCCGTCGGCGTGGAGTAGCTGCGCCATGCCCCGCCGCCGGCGCCTGCCAGCACGGGCGGCTCACCGGCGGTGAAGTCCAGCACCCGCAGCAGCTCCGGTACGTCCACGTGCTTGGGGGTGAGGCCGCCCCGCAGCACGTTGTCGGAGTTGGCCATCACCTCCACCCCGACCCCGCGCAGGTAGGCGTGCAGGTTCCCGGCCGGCAGGTACAGCGCCTGTCCTGGCGTCAGGGTGAGCCGGTTGAGCAGTAGGGCAGCAAGCACCCCGGCGTCACCGGGGTACGCCTCACCCAACTCCAGGATGGAGCGTGTTTCGGCGGTGAACTGCCCGTGCTCGCGGATGTGGCGCACGCAGGAATCCAGCACTTCAGGCAACAGCTCATCCAGTGCCGAGCGGGGCAGCGTGATCCAGGTGGTGAACAGCGCCCGCAGGCCGGCCGAGTCTGGCTGGCCGGACAACAGCGACGTGTAGGCAGCGAGCTGGGGTCCCTGTAGCGCGGTGAGCAGCTGCACAGTGTCAGCCGCCGCCCGGAATCCGGCGAGCGCCTCGAAGGGTGTGAGTGCACAGATCAGTTCCGGCTTGTGACTGGGGTCGCGGTAGTTGCGGGCCGGCGAGTCCAGCCGTAGTCCATGTGCTTGCTCCCTGGCGAAACCCTGCTCGGCTTGCTCGGCACTGGGATGGGCCTGCAGGGACAACGGCTCGTCAGCGGCCAGGACTTTCAACAGGAAGGGCAACCGGTCGCCGAATCGGGCACGACTGCGCGACCCGAGGTGGTATTGCGGGTCGGCAGCGAGCAGTTCCAGCAGCGACTGTGCCCCGTCCGGGCCGAGCAGCTGGGCGGGGGCAGCCGGGTGAGCTCCCATCCACAGCTCCGCCTCGGGGTGCGGTGCCGGCGCCGGTCGTCCCTGCAGCCGCGCCAGCGCTGTCCGCGAACCCCAGGCGTAGGTGCGCACCGCGCCAGTCATCTGCTGCACCGTCGAGCCTCCTGCTCTGCTTGCTGTGATCGGGGTGGCATCGGGTGCTGCGGTTTCCTGGGCAGCCCGATGGTGCTACCGCGCGAGACCCAGGTACACCGCGGCGGTCTGCAACCGGGTGGCAAGCAGCGACACCTCGGCGACCTCCCCGCCGGCCAGCTCCTCCCCTGGCCCTACCGCGGTCAGCATGTCGATCTCCCGAAGCGCGCGGCTGCGCTGGGTGGCACCCGCGTACTCCGACCGGGTGGCCAGCACCCCCACCAGCAATCCGCGGCGTCGGAGTCCGTCGAGGTCCGGGTCGTCGAACATCGGATCGCTGACCAGGTCGTCGTTGGCGCCCCAGCGGTGGCTACTGGCGAGCACCTCGCCGAGGTCGGTTGCCGCGACGGGCATCCCAGCCAAGCGCAGCAGGCTGTCGGCAGCAAGCCGAGCCAGCATCGTGGTGACCGCACCTGCACCGGCCAGCACCAGCTCACGATGCTGAAGCCGGGCCGCCAGCGCCCGGGCCGGGCTGGCGAACAACTCCATGGCAGGGTGATCCCGCGCGGCCTGCGCGTCGACGCTGTCGGCCAGCGCCGCCAGGTCCACCGCGGGCATTACCCCGAGCTCGCTGAACACCGCCGACCCGAGAGCAACGAAGCCGGTGAATCCCATGCCGGCGGGAACCGGGACACGCGGCGGGAACCGGAGGGCACGACCTCCGCCGGATGCCGCGAGTGGTCCCTGCGCCGGGGCCGCCATCACGACCGCCGCGCCACGGGTGCCCGCGCGCGCCACCGACTCGGCCAACTCCAGGTCGCCGGGGTCGTCGGCGAGGACCACCACCACGTCCAGCGGCCCCACCCAACGCGGCACGACCGTCGCGCTGATCACCGGGACGGCGGCCGCCCGCGAGGCCAGCTCCGCCAGTATCGCGCCAGCGTGACGAGCAGGACCTGCGCCGGCAGCCAGTACCACGCCTCGCGTCGAGTGGTGGGCTAGGTCGCCGAGCCCACCCTCGGCGACGGCTGCTGCCGTCGCCCGGATCTGCGCCCCCGCCGAGGCCGCGCCCCGAAGCAGGCCACCGGTGTCGGCCAGGGCGAGTGCGGCTCCGTCGTCGAGGTCAACGCCGGCGGTGCTCGCGCCCCCGACCCCGGTGCTCATGAGGGTGGCTTGGCGGCTGGATCGTAGAACGCCTCCGCCAGCAACAGCACTGGCACCCGATCGTCGTCCACCCGGAAGCTGCGACGACAATGCGTGCAGGTCAACGCAGCTGCGTCGGGATCCGACGGGGTTCCTACGACCAGCGGCGCATGGTCTTCACTCGGGCAGGCCAGCACCGCCAGCAGCGTGGGGTCGAGGTTGACGGCCATCTCCGGATGTTCCTTTCCTCTCGGCATTGCGGCGGGGCGGCGGGGTGGCATTGCGGCGGGGCGGCGTTCAGGCTCGCACAATCCCCAGTACCTCCTCGACGAGCCCGGCAACCGCGGCCTCGTCGGCGGCTTCGACGTTGAGCCGCAGCAGCGGCTCGGTGTTGGAGGAGCGCAGGTTGAACCACGCGGCCCCGCCGAGTTCCCCTCCGCCGACGGAAACGGTGAGCCCGTCCAAGGTGTCGATGGACACCGCTCGATCGGCGAACGCGGCACGGACAGCCTCGGTGCGCCCAGCTGCGTCGGCGACCGTGGAGTTGATTTCCCCAGAGGCGGCGTAGCGGCTGTACTGGGCCATCAGCTCCGACAGCGGGCGGTCCTGTTCTCCGAGCGCGGCCAGCACATGCAGGGCGGCCAGCATCCCCGAGTCCGCACCCCAGAAGTCGCGGAAGTAGTAGTGCGCGGAGTGCTCACCGCCAAACACCGCACCGGACTCGGCCATTTGCGCCTTGATGAAGGAGTGGCCCACCCTGGTGCGCAACGGGGTGCCGCCCAGTTCGGTGACCAGTTCGGGCACGGTGCGGGAGGTGATCAGGTTGTGAATGATCACCGACCCCGGGTGCTTGGCCAGCTCGCGGGCAGCAACCAGAGCCGTCACCGCGGACGGGGTCACCGCCTCGCCCCGCTCGTCCACCACGAAGCAGCGGTCGGCGTCGCCGTCGAAAGCCAGCCCGACGTCGATAGCGCCACCGGAGGCTCTCACCAGCTGCTGCAGGTCCACCAGGTTCTTCGGGTCCAGGGGGTTGGCCTCGTGGTTAGGGAAGCGTCCGTCCAGCTCGAAGTACAACGGCGACAGCGTGATCGGCAGGGTGCGCAGGACCGCGGGCACGGTGTGCCCACCCATGCCGTTGCCGGCGTCCACCGCCACCCGCATCGGGCGCAGAGCCGAACAGTCCACCAGTGCCCGCAGGAACTTCGCGTAATCCTCCAATACGTCGAGCTCGCGGATGACCCCTGGGGGGCCGACGAAGGCCGGAACGGGGTGAGTGAGCTCGGCGGCGATGGTGGCCAACCCGGTGTCCTGACCAACCGGTCGAGCACCGGCCCGGCAGAGTTTGATGCCGTTGTACGCGGCGGGGTTGTGACTGGCGGTGAACATCGCCGCGGGACAGTCCAGGCTGCCCGAGGCGAAGTACAGCTGGTCGGTGGAGGCCAGACCGATCCGCACCACGTCCACCCCCTGCGAGGTGACGCCGTCGGCGAAGGCCGCAGCCAGCGCCGGTGAGGAGTCCCGCATGTCGTGCCCTACCGCGACCTGGGTGGCGTCGGCGCGGACCAGTCGGGCGAAGCTCGCTCCGACGTCCTGCACGAACGCCTCGTCGAGCTGCTCGCCGACCAGACCCCGAATGTCGTAGGCCTTGATGACCGCGGCTACCAGCTCGGCGCGTCCCTGGTACGTCGTCGGGGGCCCGCCCGCATCGCCATCACGTCTCACCGGCCCAGCGTAGCGGCGTGCGGCACTCAGCCCGGTGGGTCGGGCAGTACACGCAGATGACCGCGCCGACCGGTGACCCCCAGGCGTTCGGGTTCCCCTGCCCGGTCACCCCGACCTGCCTCGCGGACCGCTTCGGCGAGGGCGGTCAGGTCGTCGTCACCAGGCTCGGCGGGGCCGAAGCTGGCCTCGTGACGCACCACCTCCCACCCTCGGGGCACGGTCAGGCGCACCGCGTGGACCTCGCACAGGTCGTAGGAGTGCGGCTCCGCGCTAGTGGCCAGCGGACCTACAACGGCGGTCGAGTCCGAGTAGACGTAGGTCAAGGTCGCCACCGCCGACTGGGCGCAGGCTGCGCGCGAACACCGCCGCATCCCCCTCACCGGTATGCCCTCACGGCGGCGACACTAGACGCACCGCGTCGCGCGCCCCCCGCGACGCGCCGTCGGCCTGGGTAGTCTGCCGGTCGTGCCCGCCCGCCGACCGTTGCCCCGTCCCCGGCGCCCATTGAGTTCCCGGCGAGCGCAGTTGCGCGGGCGGGGCCCGCGGGGTCCGGTGCTGCCCTCCGCCGTCCCCGGGTGGCGCAGCAGGGCGCAACGCTTCGACGGCTTGGTCCTGGACGCGCTGGAACCGATCGACCAGCGCTGGCACAACAAGCTGACCAAGCTCGACATCGCGGTGGACGAGGTGCCCCCCGTGCGGGCCGCGGATCTGGCGACGCACGAGGCGGTGACGTGGCCGCCGGAGGTGACGGCCGAGGGTTCCATCCCGCTGGCGCGCCTGGTTCCTGCGGGGGTGGACGCCCGCGGCGCCACCACCCGGGCGCGGATCGTGCTGTTCCGCCGGCCGCTGGAGCTGCGCGCGGCGCAGCCGGAGGACTTGACCGATCTGCTGCACGAGGTGCTGGTCGAGCAGGTGGCCACCTACCTGGGGGTGGATGCGGCCACGGTGGACCCGGACGAGCCGCCGGAGTCCGACGACACCCCTGCGTGAGCGCGGCCCGGGCGGGTCACCGCACGGGGTCGGCTCAGCGGTCCTGGCGGCGCCGCGGCGGCACGGCGAGGAATGCGGTGAAGACCAGCACAGCGCCCTGGACCAGCAGCAGCAGGCTGCGCAGCGTGCTGGAGCGGTCCACGGTTACCTCGCTGGGCGTGGCCGGCACCGCCACGGCCACCAGGTGCCGGTAGGCGCGCAGCGGGTCCACCGCTTGTCCGTCGACACGTACCTGCCAGCCCGGTTCGTCCTCGGCGGCCAGGACCAGCAGCCGACCCGGCGACCCGGCTGAGACCGCCACCCCGAGCTGGGGCGGGCCGCCGGGCACAACAAGTACGCCGGGCGCACCCGGATTCGCGGGGGGGTCGGCTCCGGCTTGGGCTGAGGCGGCGAGCTGAGGCTCCAGAAGTTGGGCGCCGCTCGTCGCGGCCAGCACCCTGAGCACCTGGCGGCCGTCGCTGGTCGTACCGGCTTCGGTCAGCCCACCCGCAGCCAGGATAGGCCCGGCGAGCTGCTGGCCCTGCCCGAGCACCACAGCGCCCACCCCGGACGCCGCCGCTTGTGCCACCGCCGCCCGGGCCGCGACCGCGTCGGCGCCGAGCAGCGCGCTGGCCCAGCCGGTCAGCCGGCTCACCGCACCCGGGACGGCTACCAGGTCGTCCTCGCCCAGGCGTGGCAACTGCGGTGCACTAAGGCGCACCGGCGAACCCGCCGCGCCCAGGGTGAGCACCAGCGCCTGGCGCGAGAGGAGGTCGGTGCGCAGCTCGGCGGGCAGCGTGGCCGGTGGACCCGCGAGGACCGTCCCGGCCGAGCCGGCGCTGGCAGCACCTGCTACCAGTGCCAGCAACGCGACCGCGCCGAGGGTCGTGGCGGCTCGGGCGGGCAGCCGACGGCGCGGGGTCGACCCCGGGCTCGCGTACACCCGGTGCACACCCGCCAGCACGACCAGGCCGAGGCCGGCGGCGGTGAACAGCAGCGCCGGACCGGTGGAGCCGGCCACCGGATCGCCACCGGCGAGCGGCTGGGCGCGCACCGCCCCCAGCAGCACCGCAACTGCCCACCCGAACCCGGCCAGGACCAGCCCAGCCACCATCACCCGATCGAAGGCCACCAGCAGCGCCACGATCGCGGCGGCCACCAGCACCACCCCGGCCGCCGACCCCGTGCCGGCCGCGCTACCGGCCAGGGAAGCCAGTGAAACCCCGGACGCGTCGCGCCCGGTCACCACCGAACCGACCCCGTGCAACAACACCAAAGGCTGACGAAGCAGCACCAGCGGCCAGGGCATCAGCAGGGCCATCGGCCCCACCACCACGACCAACACTGTTAAGCCGCGGGCACGGCCGCCCGCTGCAGCTGGCCGCAGTGCGACCAGGCCTACTGCCGCGGCAAGCACCACCAGGACGTAGAGCAGTGGCGACGCGCTGGTCACCGCCGCAAGGGCCAGGGCAGTACCCGCAGCTGGGGCGACCCAGGCCGGCTGCGACGCGCCAACCGGGTGGACACGCGGGCCGCGCAGCAGGCGAACCAGGCCCGCGAACAATGCGGGGGTCAGGATATGAGCGAGAGTCGTGTCCAGACGCCCCTGGGCGACGCCGGCGACCCCTACCGGCAGCAGCGCCCAACCGGCGGCCAGCCCCGCGCGCCACCAGCGCGGCACGGTGCACCGCCCGGTTGCGAGGTAGGCCCCGATCCCGGCGAGGGGCATCGCGGCGAGCACCAGCACAGCGACCGCATGGTCGGCGCCGCCCAGTGACAGCCCGAGCAGCCCTAGCAGGCCCGCCACCGCCGGCGCGGGTGCGGCGGTGCCACCGGCCACCGCATGCCACCCCTCGACGTACCAAGCCAGCAGACCCCTGGACCCGGTGTCCACGGGAAGCAGCCCCCCACCGGAGACCTGCAGCCCCAGCCGCGCCCGGTGGATGACCAGCGAAGCCACCGTCAGGGCCACCGCGAGCAGGACCGGCGGCGACAGCACCAGCCGCCGGGCCACCTGCACAGCTCCGACCCGGACGACCAGCATCACCCGCTCGCCGACCCCACCGGGGTCCCGGTCGAGCGCATCCGCGCGCTCGGCCTCGGCCCGCGCCCTCGCGGCGGCGACCAGCGGATCCCGGGAGAACGGCGACGGTGCACGGGCGGGCGGGGCTGGCAGCACTGCCGGGGCGGGCGGGGCTGCGATCGCCACCTGGCGTACCGGGCGACGCAGCCCGGCGACGACGCGGGCCGGTGACGTGGCCGACGGCAACGCCCCGACCGGCGGCTCCAGACCCACCCGACGAGCCCCAACCAAACCGGTGGCTGCCTCCGGCGCGCGATGGCGACCGACCGCCTCGACCCGCGGCGCGGCGTGCTCGGACGGAGCCGGCGGTGCCGCGGCGAGCGGTGCCGTGGCGAGCGGTGCCGTGGCGAGCGGTGCCGCGGCGAGCGGTGCCGCGGCGAGCGGTGCCGCGGCGAGCAGTGCAACCACCACGCTGGCACCCTCGGGCAACCGGCCCAGCGCCAGCTCGGCCCGGGCCTGACTGCGCGCCAGGCCGACGAACCCGCCGCGCAACGCGTTGCGCACCCGGGTGAGCCGGCTGGTCAGCAACCCCCGCACTGCAGCTGGGCCCACGGTGAACGTCGACGCTCGCGCTGCCCGGGCGGCCGCGAGATCAGCCGTGGGCCCGACCGCCCAGGCCAGCGCACGCCACTCCAGTCCGGCACCGGCGCGGTCCCGGGCCACCAGCAGCACCACCGCTCGGAGCGCGGCCAGCACAGTGAGGCGGAGCAGGCCGAGGCGGTAGGAGAGGGCAGAGGTGTTGGCCAGGAACGTCCGTAGCCCGTGCGCACGCTCGGCGTACCGTGCACCCGCCCGTCCTGCGGGTAGCTGCGCGCCCAGCGAGTCGCCCAACGCGTCCAGTACCCGCAGCCCCCGGCTGCCCGCCCGGACGTGGCGCACCCGCGCTGCCGGCACACACAGCACCAGCTTGCCGCAGCGCTGCGCCCGCCAACCGAGGTCGAGGTCGTCAGCGAACATCGGTAACCTCGCGTCGTACCCACCCAGGGCGTCCCAGGTGCTCGCCGAGATCAGCGCCCCGGCGGAGGACACGGCCAGCACCTCGGTGGTCTGAAAGAACTGACCGTCGTCGAGTTCGTCGGAGCCAATCCCGGTCTGTAGCCGACCCGAGGCATCGGTGGACAACCCAGCCTGGACCACCAGACGCGGGTCGTCCCAGTCCAGAGCCAGCGGACCGACGATGCCTACCGAGGGTGAGACGTCTACCGCGGCCAGCAGTGAGGCGAGGCACGACGAGCCGGGGGCCGAATCGTCGTGCAGCACCCACACCCACCTGCCCGGTACTGCGTGGCTCCCGCGTGCGCGGGCCAGCCCATCGGCCACCGCAGCACCGAAGCCGGTGTCGCGGGCCGTCGTGATCACCTCGGCCAGCTGACCGGTACGCACCGCAGCGCTGAGCAGGTCGGCAGTCCCATCGACCGACCCCGTGTCGACTGCCACGATGACTGCAGGGATCACCGTCTGCTGACGCAGCGCGACCAACACGTCCGGCAGCCACTGCGCGCCGTCATGGCAGACCAGGATCGCCACGACCTGCTCGCCCGAGGTGAGAGGGCGCCGACGGTGCTCGACAGGGCCGTCCTCGAGCACCTGACCTCCCACCCACTCACCCGGCGCCGGATGCGTGCTCGGTCACACAGCGCGACCTCGGCGGAGACTAGCGCGGCGGCCCATGCCTCGGGGGCTCAGCCGCTGAGGTCAGATGGCGCTGGCGTCCCAGCTCCCGCGTTTGAGCCGGCGCCGCTCCCGCTCCGACAGACCGCCCCAGATGCCGAAACGTTCGTCGTTGGCCAACGCGAATTCCAGGCACTCGTCGCGGACCTCGCACCCCGTGCAGATGCGCTTGGCCTCCCGCGTGGAGCCACCTTTCTCCGGAAAGAACGATTCCGGATCGGTCTGCGCGCACAACGCGCGCTCCTGCCAGAGATCTGCTTGCGCGCCCGAACCGGGCACCGACCACCCCGGCTCGTCCAGGGGCTGCGAGGGGGGGCACCCACCCCGCTCCGCTGCGCGGAACCCCCCCACGACCAGCTCTAGGCCCGCTCGCCCGCCCTGCGCGACAGCACTACTCTCAGCCACGTCACCCTCCCCAGCCTCACGTCCGCCGCATCCCGAATAGGATGTGGCGTTCATCACACTCGTGCGGCGCTGCGGTGTGGCTGCGTGCGCACCTAGCTCGCGGAATGACACGCCTGTGATTAGACAGCGGAGCAGGGTGCAGGGTCAAGCGGGCCTACCCTGTCGCTTATCACGGGGCACCGACAACTTCATGGCGTGACACTCTCGGCGACCCGGACGGGCGGGCGCCTACCCAGGTGGGTGCCAGCGGTGCCCGGTGCTCACGGTCGGTGCCCAGGCAGGGCGCGCCGCCGCGCGTGGGCAGCTCTAAGCTGAGCCCCCGTGAAGGTAACGGTGCTGGTGGGCGGGGTGGGTGGCGCCCGCTTTCTGCAGGGGCTGCAGGCGGTGCTGGGACCGACGCACTCAGCCTCGGAGCACCAGATCACCGCCGTGGTCAACGTCGGCGACGACGTCTGGCTGCATGGTCTGCGAATCTGCCCTGACCTGGACACCTGCATGTACACCCTCGGCGGTGGCATCGACACCGAACGCGGCTGGGGCCAGGCCGAGGAGACCTGGGTGGTCTCCGAGCAGCTCGCCGCCTACGGCGCGGACCCGGACTGGTTCGGCCTCGGCGACCGCGACATCGCCACCCACCTGGTGCGCAGCCGCATGCTCCGCGCCGGGTATCCACTCTCGGCGGTCACCGAGGCGTTGTGCCACCGGTGGCAACCGGGGTTGCGATTGCTCCCGGTCACCGACGATCGCTGCGAGACGCACGTGGTGATCACCGACCCTGCCGACTCCCAGCAGCGCGCCGTGCATTTTCAGGAATGGTGGGTGCGGCACCGGGCTGCGGTGGCGACCCACTCCTTCGTGCAGGTCGGCGCCGAGCACGCACAGCCAGCACCCGGTGTCCTGGACGCCATCGCCGACGCCGACGTCATCGTGCTCGGTCCGTCCAACCCGGTGGTCAGCATCGGGGCGGTGCTGGCCGTGCCGGGGGTCCGCGGCGCCCTGCGAGCCACTCCGGCACCGGTGGTGGGGATCTCGCCGATCGTGGCGGGGGCCCCGTTGCGCGGGATGGCCGACGTGTGCCTGGCCACCATCGGGGTCGCGACCTCTGCGGAGGCGGTCGGTCGGCACTACGGGGCGCGCTCGGTCAACGGGCTGCTGGACGCCTGGATGGTGCACTCCGGGGACACCGCCGAGGTAGCCGGGGTGCGCGTCCGGGAACTACCCCTGCTGATGAGCGACCTGGCGGCCAGCGCAGCCATGGCGGCGGCGGCTCTGGACCTGGCGGGTGTGGACGTGGCAGGGCTGACCAGGTGAGCGCCAGCGACCATGCTGCCCCCGGTGAGGTGCGGGTGCTGCCAGTGCGGGGTTTGCCGGAGTTCCGGCCTGGCGACGACTTGGCCGCGGCTATCGCCACCGCGGTGGGATGGCTGCGCGACGACGACGTCGTGGTGGTTACCAGCAAGGTTGTGTCCAAGGTGGAGGGTCGACTGGTCGCAGCGCCGACCGACCCGCAGGAGCGGGACGCGCTCCGCAGGAAGCTGGTGCTCGCCGAGTCGGTGCGGGTGCTGGCGAGTCGGGGCGCGACGCTGATCACGGAGAGCAGGCTGGGCATCGTGCAGGCCGCCTCCGGTGTCGATGGATCCAATGTGGACACCGACGAGCTCGCCCTGCTCCCGGTGGATCCCGACGCCAGCGCGCGAGCGTTGCGCGCCGAGCTGGCTCGGCTGCTGGGCGTGCGGGTCGCGGTGATCATCACCGACACGATGGGTCGGGCGTGGCGGGTGGGTCAGACGGACGCCGCGATCGGCTCGGCCGGCTTGGCCGTACTGCACTCCTACGCCGGCGGGGTGGACGGGCACGGCAACGACCTGATGGTCACCGAGGTTGCGGTCGCCGACGAACTGGCCGCGGCGGCGGACCTGGTGCAGGGCAAGCTGCGGGGGATCCCGGTGGCGGTGGTGCGTGGCCTGCTCCCGGTCGACGACTCCTCCGGGGCCCGCCAGCTGGTGCGGCCAGGCGAGGAGGATCTGTTCTGGCTGGGCACGCACGATGCGCTGGTGCAGGGCCGACACGAGGCCCTGCTGCGTCGGGCATCGGTGCGCCGCTTCGCCGAGGTGTCGGTGGACCCCGACGCGGTGCGCCGCGCGGTGGCCGGGGCACTCACCGCACCCGCACCCCACCACAGTGCGCCTGTGCGGTTCGTCTGGGTGCGCACACCCGCGGTGCGCGCTCGGCTGCTCGACGCCCTGGAGCAGGCTTGGCGGGTCGACCTCACCCGGGACGGGCTGAGCTGGGACGCCGTCGCGGCTCGGATTGCGCGCGGGCAGATCCTGCGCGACGCCCCAGAACTGCTGATCCCCTTCCGCGTGTCGGAAGGGGCGCACCGCTACCCGGATGAGGCCCGCCGCGGCGCCGAGGCGACGATGTTCACCGTCGCGGTGGGTGCGGCGGTGCAGGCCCTGTTGGTGGCGTTGGCGGCCGAGGACCTGGGATCGTGCTGGGTGGGCTCGACCATCTTCGCCCCGGCGGTGACCAACCACGTGCTCGGGCTCCCGGATGACTGGTCGCCGATGGGGGCGGTGGCGTTCGGTCATCCGGAGCTCGCGCTGGTCGTCCGGGAACGTCGCGACCCGACCGGTGCCCTGGTGCAACGGTGAGTGCGGCGAGCCTGCACTCCTCCACGATCAGTGCCCTGACCGACTGGCGACCACCGTCGGGCGGGCAGAATGCGTTGCGGCACACCATGCTCGCCTTCCTGGCCGCCAGATCCGATGCCTGCCTACGCTCCTGTACTCCCGGGCACATCACGGCATCGGCGCTGGTCCTGGACGCCGATGCCCGCCACGTGTTACTCACCCTGCACCCCAGGGTGCGGCGCTGGATCCAGCTCGGCGGGCACTGCGAAGTCGGCGACGACACCCTGCTCGACGCGGCGTTGCGCGAGGCTCGGGAGGAATCCGGGCTCGATCGCCTCGAGCTGCGCCCAGAGGTCCTGCACTTGGACGCTCACCCGATCACCTGCTCGGGCGGGGTGCCCACCCGTCACCTGGACGTCCGGTTCCTGGTGCGGGCGCAGCCGGGCGCGGTGATCTCGCGCAGCGCGGAGTCCGACGACCTGCGGTGGTGGCCGGTGGATCAGCTGCCCGAGAGCGCGGCCCAGGACACCATCGCCGAGCTGGTGGCACTCGGGCTGGCGCAGGAGCCGAACTGATTCACCGGCCAGCGGTGTCACCAGCGCCGATAGTCTCGGGGACTGTGACGTGGCCCGAATCGCGGCCGCGGGGCGCCGGTGGCCTCCAGCAGGCGGACAGCGCGTTGGCGTTGGGGGACATACGGTTCGAGCACCTGTGCCAATCCAGCGTCATCCAGCGGGCGCCCGAGAAGAGCCCAACCCACGATGGTGGGGATGTGGAAGTCGCCAAAGCTGACGGCATCCGGGTCCCCCCAGGCACGCTGGGCAATCTCCGCCGCGGTCCACTCTCCGACACCGGGGATCTGGCGCAGCCACGCCCGGCCCGCCGGCCCGCGCAGTTGCACCGCCCGTTCCAGCCGCGGGGCGACACTAGCCGCGGCGATCAGCGTGCGACGCCGCACGAGATCCACCCCCGCCCGGTGCCACTCCCACTCCGGGATCGCCAGCAGCGCAGCCGGGGTGGGCGGCAGCCGCAAACCGGCCGGAACGGGGCCCGGCGCACCCGCACCGAAACGCTCAGTGAGCTCCCGCCACGACCGCCGGGCCTCGATGCCGGTCACTTTCTGCTCCAACACCGCGCCCAGCGCCACGTCCCACACCGCGCCGGTCGCCCCCAGGCGTAGGTTCGGCACGACCCGTTGAGCTGCGGTGATCCGCTTGTGGTGGCTCACGAACGTCTCGGGTTCGTCGGCTGATCCCAGCAGTGTTGGCACCTGCCCGAGCACCCAATCCGCGCCCGGACCCCAGGCAGCGGCCAGCACCGCGCCGTCTGCCGGCGGGCGCAGCGCCAGGGTGGCGGCACCTGCCGGGGTGTTGCTCGCCCGCCACCAGACACCATCGACGACGCAGCTGGTCGGGTCCCCCCGTCCGCGGGACAAGGGGCGCAACACCGCTTGGAGGTCTACGACGAAGTCCGGCTGCCAGCTGCGTTCGCGCGTCGTGGTCAGCTCCGCGCCCCGTTCAGCTGTCCGAGGAGAAGCGGATTCCGCCGTCGGGGATGGTGACGTCGGGCCATACCCGCGCCCCGCGCAGCAGCTCGCACCTGCTGCCCACGACGGCGCGGTCGCCGATCACCCCGTCGCGCACCAGGGCGCGCTCCCCGATGGCCGCGTCGAAGCCGATGATGGAGCGCTCCAGGATCGCCCCGGCGCCCACCGTCACCCGGTCGAAGATCACCGCACCGTCCAGGCGGGCTCCCGGTCCGATGGTGGCGCCGGCCCCGACCACGGTGCCACCGAGCAGCAGCGCGGACGGGTGCACGGTGGCCCCGTCCAGAACGATGAACTCCCCTGGCTTACCTGGTAGCGCATTGGAGGGCGCGATGCCGCGGACCAGGTCGGCCGAGCCGCGGACGAAGTCCTCCGGCGTGCCCATGTCTCGCCAGTAGGCGGCGTCGACGTGGCCCTGCAGCCGCGCGCCCGCGCTCAGCAAGCCGGGGAACACCTCCCGCTCGACCGAGACTGCTCGCCCGGTGGGAATCTGCTCCAGCACCTCGCGGCGAAACACGTAACAGCCAGCGTTGATCTGGTCGGTCGGCGGGTCCTCGGCCTTCTCCAGGAACTGCGTGACCCGCCCTTCGGCGTCGGTGGGCACACAGCCGAAAGCCCGCGGATCACTCACCCGGACCAGGTGCATCGTGACGTCAGCGGCCGTGCTCAGGTGGGTGTAGAGCACCGCCCGCAGGTCGGTGCCGCCCAGGACGTCGCCGTTGAACACCAGCGTGTGTTGACCGCGGAGCTTGTCGGCGACGTTACGGATGCCACCGCCGGTGCCCAACGGCTCGACCTCGGTGACGTACTCGATGTCGAGTCCGATGCCCGAGCCGTCCCCGAAGTGCTCGGCGAACACCTCAGCGCGAAACGACGTCCCCAACACCACGTGCTTGATGCCCGCCGCGCTGATCCGGGCCAGCAGGTGGTGCAGGAACGGCACCCCGGCGGTGGGCAGCATCGGCTTCGGAGCCGACATGGTGAGCGGGCGCAGGCGGGTACCACGACCCCCGACCAGGACCACGGCGTCGATGTCCTGCTGGGCCATGCACACCCTCGCTGTCCTCGGTGGGCGCCTCACCGACATCGGCGCGTTCGGTGTATCCGGCGGTCGGCTGACACTACTGTGAGGCCGAGATCATCCAGAAAGGCGGAGCCCGTGCACCCAATGGGGCGGCGGCGGCACCGGGACGAGCCACCCCCGGCGGGCGCGCTGGTGCGGGCCGAGGAAGCCCTGGCACGTGCCCGGCGACGAAACTGCCGGGTCGTCACCGGTGAGGCGGCCTGCTCCCCCGCGGACTGCACGCAGACGGTGGTGATACCCCGCCACGTGGTCACCGCCGCCGATCCGCGCCACGCCGACCCCGACGCCACCCAGGTCATCGCGGTGCACCGGGCTGCATCACCGGCAGGCAGCGGCCAACCCACTGCCTCACGCTGATCGGATCGCCGCCCAGTTGCGCGCTGCCAGCCCGGCCCGCAACACCCAGCGCACCGGCGCACCAGCCATGCCCGGATGACGGTCGGCCTGGAATCGATAAGCGCTGGCATGGTGGGCTGCCAGCATCTGCGCCGGCGCGCGGTTCGCGGCGTGTCCCTGCTCGTGCACCACCTCCGCGTCTGGCACATAGACGTTGTGCCAACCGGCGCGGGTCAGCCGATCGCCCAGGTCGACATCCTCGAAGTACATAAAGTACCGCGAGTCGAAGCCGCCAATTGAGCAGAAGGCACTGCGGCGCAACAGGATACATGAACCGGATAACCAACCGGCTGTCCGTTGCCTCGGTACCTCACCGGTGCGCCGGTAGGCCGCGCTGAACGGGTTCGCCGGCCACACCCGGCTCAGCAGCGCGTGCCCAGTCCCGGAGACCAGGTCGGGCACCGCGCGGGCCGAGGGGTAGACCCGGCCGTCGGGTTCGCGCACCAGCGGACCCAGCGCTGCTGCCCGCGGCCACTGCTCGGCAGCGCCCAACAACATGTCGAGACTGCCTTGGCGAAACCGGATGTCGGGGTTAGCCACCAACACCCACTGCACCTGCTCGGGCAGTCCCGCGACCGCGCGGTTCACGGCCGCGCCGTAGCCGATGTTCGCCCCAGTCGCCAGCAGCGCGACCCTGTCACGGGTTGCCGCGGCATGCTGGGGTGCGCCGTCAGTCGAACCGTTGTCGGCTAGCACCACCTGCGGGTTCAGCGTCGTCGCAGCATCCAGGCTGTCCAGGAACACCGCCAGGTGCGCGCCGGGGGAAAACGTCACCGTCACCACGGCCAGGTCCCCGGAGTTCAGCACGACCGCCACGATATCGCCAGCGCTGACGGCTGCACGCCGGCTGGCTCGCTCAGTTCAGTTTCCGGCCGCGGCCAGGTAACGGCGCAGCGCATCGTCCCAGGCGGGCAGCGGGGTCAGGCCGGCCGAGCGCCACGAGCGATCCGAGAGCACCGAATAGGCCGGGCGGGGTGCGGGCCGGGGGAAATCCGCCGTGGTGCACGGCTGCACCCGACTGGGGTCGGCGCCCAACTCGGCGAAGATCGCCTTGGCGAAACCGCACCACGTGGTGGCGCCGGCGTTAGTGGCATGACGCAGCCCACCGGGCAGGTCGGTGCGGGTGGCGAGTTCCAGCAACCCCGCCGCCAGGTCCGCCGACCAGGTCGGCGATCCCACCTGATCGTCGACCACGGTGACGGTCTCGCGCTCACCCTCCAGCCGAATCATCGTCGAGACGAAGTTGCTCCCGTTGCGGCCGTATACCCACGCGGTGCGCACCACGTGTGCGTCGGGCAACTCCGCGAGCACCGCGCGCTCGCCGGCGAGCTTGGTCTGTCCGTACACCGACCCTGGCCCGGTGCGGTCACCCGGCTCATAGGGAGTGTCGCCGTCGCCGGGGAACACGTAGTCGGTCGAGACGTGCACCAGCCGAGCGCCGTGGCGAGCGCAGGCCCGGGCCAGCAACCGAGGGCCCGCCTCGTTCACCGCGCTGGCCTGCTCCGGTTCGCTCTCGGCGGCATCCACCGCGGTGTGCGCGGCGCAGTTCAGCACCACACCCCCGGCGCCCACGTCCCGCACCGCAGCATCGACCGCGTCGGCGTCGGTGATGTCCAGATCCGCAGACCCCGGCGCGCTCACCTGGTGCCCAGCGGCCTGGGCACGTTGGGCGACGTCGCTGCCCAGCTGGCCGCGACCACCCGCAACCAGCAGCCTCATCGACCGAGCTCGGCGTAACCCGCCTCGGTGGCGGCCTTCACCGGTGCCCACCAGGCCCGGTTGTCGGCATACCACTCGACGGTGGCGGTCAACCCGGCCTGCAGGTCGCAGTACTGCGGGCTCCAGCCCAGCTCGGTGCGGAGCTTTCCGGCGTCGATGGCGTAGCGCAGGTCGTGGCCAGGGCGGTCACCGACGAAGTCGAACCAGTTCTCGTCCTTGCCCATCACCCGCAGCAGGGTCCGCACCACCGTCAGGTTGTCAGCCTCCCCGTCGGCCCCGATCAGGTAGGTCTCCCCGAGGCGGCCCCGGTCCAGGACGGCGTGCAATGCGCGGTTGTGGTCATCGACGTGGATCCAGTCCCGGACGTTCGCCCCCGCCCCGTACACCTTCGGTTTGACCCCGGACAAGATGTTGGTGATCTGGCGGGGAATGAACTTCTCCACGTGCTGGTAGGGGCCGTAGTTGTTGGAGCAGTTGGAGATGGTGGCGGCGAGACCGAAGCTGCGCACCCACGCCCGCACCAGCAGGTCGGCCCCGGCCTTGGTGGCGGAGTAGGGGCTCGACGGCCGGTAGGGGGTGTCCTCGGTGAACCGCTTGGGGTCAGCAAGCTCGAGGTCGCCGAACACCTCGTCGGTGGAGACGTGATGCAGCCGCTTGCCGTGGGCGCGCACCGCTTCCAGCAACCGGTAGGTGCCCACGATATTGGTCTGCAGGAACGGTTCCGGGTCCGACAGGGAGTTGTCGTTGTGGCTCTCGGCGGCAAAGTTGACCACCACGTCGTGCTCGGTGACCAAGCGGTCCACCAATCCGGCATCGGCGATGGAACCTTCCACCAGCGCCACGGAGTCGGCGACCGGATCCAGGCTCGCCCGGTTGCCGGCGTAGGTGAGCGCATCCAGCACGGTGACATGGTGTTCCGGGCGCTCGGCGACCGTCTGATGCACGAAATTCGCGCCGATGAACCCGGCACCGCCGGTGACCAACAACCTCATGGGACTCCCCACACGCTCGCAACGGATATGCCAGGAAGTCTGGCACGCCGGGCGCGGCTCACCGATTCTCGGACATCCGGCCATTAGCCTTGCGACCCGTCATCGCGGCAGACCCGGTGCGCGAATGCGGGAGGCAGGAGTGCAGAACAGCTCCACATCCCCCGGCGGGGGTGAGCAACAGCCCGGCGGTGCCCGACGGTACGGCCCCCGATCGGGGTCGCTGCCCCACGCCCCCAGGCCGCGTTTAGCGGCGCGATCGCCCCAACCGCCGCCACCGCCCGCGGTGGCCCGCCGCCGTCCCCGGCCCACTGGCCAGGTGCTGGTGGCGGCGGCATCGACGGTGGTCCTGCTGGCGACCGGGACGGCGTGGCGCACGCTGGACGCGGTGAACTCCGGTCTGGCGACGACCGGGGCGCTTGCCTTCGGGCCGTCGCTGTCCGGTGATTCCGGTGCGCCTGCCGACGGTGCCACTGACATCCTGCTGGTAGGCACCGACAGCCGCACCGACGCCCAGGGCAAGGCGTTGACCACCGGGGAGCTAGCCATGCTGCGGGCCGGGGAGGTCGCCGCGACCAACACCGACACGATCGTCCTGGTCCGCATCCCCAACGACGGCCGATCCGCCTCGGCCGTCTCGATTCCGCGCGACTCCTACGTAGCCGTGCCAGGCCAGGGCATGGAGAAGATCAACGGCGCGTACGGGATCAGTAGGGAACGGGAACGAATCCGTCTCGTGCAGCGGGGGGTGCCGAGCGCAGAGGCGGAGGCTCGTTCGGCGGAGGCCGCCAGGTCCACCCTGATCAGCGCTGTGCAGGATCTCACCGGGGTAAGCATCGACCACTACGCTGAGATCGGGCTCTTGGGTTTCACCCTGCTCACCGACGCGGTCGGCGGCGTGCAGGTCTGCTTACTTGCGCCCGCGCGGGAGCCGTTGTCCGGGGCGAACTTCGCCGCCGGCGTCCAGACGTTGCGCGGCCCCGACGCGCTGAGCTTCGTTCGCCAGCGGCACAACCTGCCGCGGGGTGACCTTGACCGGATCCGTCGCCAGCAGGTCTTCATGGCGTCGCTGGCACGCACGGTGCTGTCGGCGGGCACCTTGACCAACCCGGGCACCCTGAGCCGACTGACGGCCGCAGTGCAGCGTTCCGTGGTGATCGACTCAGGTTGGGACATTGCGGGTTTCGCCACCCAGATGGCCAGCTTGGCCGGTGGCGCGGTGACCTTCCGGACCATCCCGGTGGCGAACCCTGATGCCACCACCGCGGCCGGGGTGAGCATCGTGGAGGTCAATCCAGACGAGGTGCGTCGTTTCGTCGTCGAACTCGTGACCGGCGCGCCGGCCGTCCCACCGACCTCGACCTCGACCGCCCCGCCTGCGGTGACGGTGGATGTCGCCAACGCCAGCGGCACTGCCGGTCTCGCCGCCAGGGTGTCCGCTGCACTGGCCGTTGCAGGTTACCGCCCGGGCTTGATCGGCAACGCCGGTGGCGCCGAGCGCTCCGTGGTGCTGGCCCCGAGCGCCAGCGACGGCGGTGGCGCCGCCGTGGCTGCACAACTCGGCGGCCTGACGGTGCGCCAGGACACCTCGGTGCGGGCAGGGTCGGTCCGGGTGGTGCTGGCGACCGACTACGCCGGCCCTGGTTCGGGCGGTCCTGCACCGGCCGGTCCTGCACCGGTCAGTCCAGCACCGGTCAGTCCTGCACCGGCTAGCGCACCGGATCCGGGTCCGGCACCCGTGGCCGCCGCCGGGGGTCCACCCTGCGTGAGCTGATCCGCTCGTGGCTCGCTCCGCAGCGTCGAGCGTCATAGGGTCCGAGAGTCTGCTGACCGATAGCCGACCTTCCCCAACGACGAGGAGATCCCGTGCCCATCCCCACCGAGAACGTCGGCTCGCTTCCCCGCCCCGCCCGTCTGCAGCAGATGATCGGGGCCTACGACTCTGGCGAGGTCACCTTCGAGGTGCTGGCCGCCGAGCAGGACGCGGCCTGCAAGGACTCGATCGAACGGATGGAGGCCACCGGTGCCCCCATCGTCTCCGACGGGGAGCAGCGCGCCTCCAGCTTTGCGACCTACCCGATCACCGACACCCTGGCCGGCACCGGCCTAGCCGACAACCTCGCCGCGGACGGGCAGTACTTCGCGATCTTCGACGACGGGCACCACCGGCAACTGCCCCGGCTCACCGGTGGCCCGTTCCGCTACAAGACGTTCGCCTCGGACTACCTCAGCAAGTCGATGCCCTACGCCACCAAACCGATGAAGCAGGCGGTGATCGCACCATCGATGATGTCGCTGCTGTACCCGCTGGATGCCGAGGTGGCGGGGTACTCCAGGGAGCAGTTCCTCGCCGACGTGTGCGACGAGGCCGAGCGCGACATCCGCCAGGCCTTCTCCGCCGGCGCGGCACGGGTGTCCATCGACTTCACCGAGGGCCGCCTCGCCGCCAAGAACGACCCCCGCAATCCCTGGACCGGCCGCGCCATGCTGGCGCAGTTCATCGAGCTGAACAATCGGGTGATCGACCGATTCAGCGCGCAGGAGCGGGTCAACATCGGTATCCACACGTGCCCTGGGGGGGACATGGATTCGGTGCACTCCGCCGATGTGGACTACGCCGAGCTGCTGCCGTCGATGTTCCAGATGAACGCCGGGTACTTCCTCATGCAACTGGCCAGCGAGCAGGACAAGGAGCGGGTGTACCGCCTGGTCGGGGAGCACAGCCGCGACGACGCCAACGGGGTGGCGCAGGTGTGCTTCATCGGGGTCATCGACCCGCTGAACCCGACCGTCGAGACCCCGGAGCAGGTGGCCGCTGACCTGGTGACCGCAGCTCACCACATCCCGCGCGAGCGTCTCGGTGCCACCGACGACTGCGGTTTCTCCCCGTTCAGTATCGACGACAAGCCCAAGCACGGGTCACCGGACTTCGCCCGGGACATTGCGTTTCGCAAGATCACCGCACGGGTGCAAGGCGCGCAGATCGCCAGCGAGCAATTGGGGCTGTGATGGCGCCGGTGCGGGCCGGGGTCAGCTGACGCTGCCGACTCCCCCGCCGGCTGCGGTCACCGGTAGCCCGGCCTGCACCCAACCGGTCATCCCGCCGGACATCGTGTGCGCGGTCAGACCGCGGCTCCTCAGCAGCTGCTCGGCCTTGCTGGCCCGCCCGCCAGCCCGGCACACCGTGACAACGGGCCGATCGGGGTCCAACTCGTCCACCCGGGCGGCGAGCTGGCCCAACGGGATGTGTCGAGCACCCTCGATTCGTCCTGCGGCGAACTCGTCGTCTTCGCGGACGTCGAGGATCTGCACCTCGTCGCCTCGATCGAGCACAGTCTTCGGTTCCATCGTGGTGTCTCCTCGTCAGTGATCCGGGGTACCGGTCGTGGGTTGATCAGCCACCCGTGTGCGGCGTCAGGCGAGAGTCAGAAATAACCGCTCCAGCTCCGCCTCGGCAGTTTTGCCGACGTCGTCGCCGGCGACCACGCATTGGCGCATCCCGGTCGCGATGATCTTGAAGCCCGCGCGATCCAACGCCCGCGAGGCCGCCGCGAGCTGGGTGACTACCTCGGCGCAGTCCCGGCCGTCCTCGATCATGCGGACGACGCCGCCCACCTGGCCCTGGACCCGCTTCAACCGGGCCAGGACGTCCCCCAGCTCCGTCGCGTCGACGTCCATCGTTGCCTCCTCCGCCTCGGTACCCCCAGGGGTACGCCTTGACGATACCAAGTTGCCCGACTGACTCTCGATCGAGTGCTTGACGGCGCCGTGCCACCGCGCCACACCAACAGCTGGCGCGCCATCCAGAGCCCGACGGCACCGTAGGCTGACACCGCGACAGTGTCGCCCGCCCGACGCGGTTGCAGGCAGTGTGCGCCAAGCAGTGCACGCGGCGTGCACAGACAGCGCCAACGGAAGGTCTACCGATGCACCGTGGCACCAGCCACCGACCTGGGACGGAGCGGGCGCCCCGACGCCTGGCCGTGGCCCGGCCCCGTCCCCGGGTGCTGATCGTCTCCGGCAGCGTCGGAGCTGGTCACGACGGCGCGGCGGCAGCGCTGGCCACCCGGTTGCGTGGCGAGGGTGTGCACGTCGATCAACAGGACTATCTGCAGGCGCTCCCAGCGGTGGTGCGGGGGGTACTCGCCGGCTGCTACGCCCTGATCGTGAACTACGCCCCCGCCGCCTTCGGCTGGCTGTTCGCGAGCATTGAGCGGCATGCGGTGGCCCACCAGCTGTCGTTGGCGATCTGCGGGCTGGCGCAACGGCGCGTCGAACAGTGGCTGCGACCGGGTTACCAGGCGGTGGTGTCTACCTACCCGCTGGCCAGTCAGACCCTGGGTCAGCTTCGTGGCAGCGGCCGCCTGGGATGCCCGGTTGTCACCTTCCTCACCGACCCGGCCGTACACCGGCTCTGGGTGCACTCCGCAGTGGACCACCACTTGACGGTCACCCAGGCCACCGCCGACCACGGCAGCAGCCAGTACGCGGTGCCGATGCAGGTGGGCGGGCCGTTGGTGGCTGCCGCGTTCTCCCGCCCGACGACCAGCCCCGCCGCCGCCGCCGCCCGCGCCGCCATCCGGGCGCAATGGGGGGTCGACGACGCGACCCCGGTCGCGCTGGTGCTGACCGGCTCGCTGGGAATGGGGGACGTCAGCGCCACCGTGGACGCGGTGCTGGCTGGCGGGGTAGCGGTCCCGGTGGTCGCCTGTGGACGCAACGAACGGCTGCGCCGCCAGCTCAGCGACCAGCTAGGGGCCCGTGCGCTGAGCTGGCGCGACGACATGCCCGACCTGATGGCCGCTGCCGACGTGCTGATCACCAACGCCGGCGGACTGTCCTTCACCGAGGCGTTGGTCGCCGGGCTGCCGGCGGTGTGCTTCGCGCCGATCCCCGGGCACGGCCAGGCCAACGCAGCGGTACTGCACGCCGCCGGGCTGGCACCGTGGGCACGGACTCGCGCCGACCTCACCCTCGCGCTGCGTGCAGCCACCAGCCCGGGTCGGCGGACCCCGTTGGCGACGCCGCCGCCGTGCGCCGTCGACGTCTTCGTGACGCGACTGTTCACCACCGAGGTGGCCGACCTACCGCGTCGTTCCCGGCGGTTCTCCCGCCGTCGCCCCCGCGCGGCGGCCTGACCCGACCCGCCCGCAGGTGCGGTTGGCTCAGACCGACACGCGGGTGCGGCCCTCTCCCTGCTCGTCGCCATGCCCGACGCCCGCGGCGGCCTGGGCGGCGGTTCCCGAACGGGTGAGCGCGACGACCCCGATGGTCATCGCGGAGAACGCGACCACCTGACCGACGACCCGAGCGGGGACCGACGCGGTGACCTCACCGAAGACCACGGCCCCCAGGATCACCGCCACCAGTGGGTTCGCGATGGTGAGCATGGGTAGCGACGAAGCCAACGGGCCGGCGTTGAATGCCGCCTGGTTGACGCCGATCGCCAGCGGGCCGATCACCAGCAGGGCATAGAACGGCCAAGAGGTCAGCATCTCGACGGTGCCAGCTCCCAGCAGTCCGACGTTGGTCTTGAGCAGTGCTGCGACGAGCCCGTACCCGCAGCCCCCGGCGAACGCCCACAGCGCGGCACGGTGCGGGCGCCACCACACCCCCACCGCTACGGCTGCGGCCCCGACGAGCAGGACCGTTCCACCGGACTGCGCCAGGTCCACGGGGTCGGCGACGGGTCGGCCGATGGCCGGCTGGGCGGCGAGCAGAAAGAATCCCAGGCCGAGCACCACCACCGCGGACCAGGCCAGTTCGGCCACCCGCACCCGTCGACGATCGAACAGGGCGGCCAACGGCAGAGCGAACAGCAACCCGGAGACCAACAACGGTTGCACCACCGACAGCTGCCCCAGCCGCAGCGCCACGGTATGCAGCACCAGACCCGCGGTGGCCACCACGGTGCCGGTCACCCACACCGGGTGCAGCACGATCCCGACCCCGCCGCGCGCCACCCCGGCACGGTGGTGCAGCACGCTGGACAGCGCCGTCAGCAGCGCCGATCCCAAAGCGGCCAGCACCGCCCCCGTCAACGTCACCGGCCCACGGCCGGCTGCGGGACCGCGCCGGCGACGTGGCGACCAACGCCTACCCGTGTCGTCATACCTGCGGATGGTAGGCGAACCGGCTGAGGCTGACAGTCTTGCGCCATGACGACGCCTCCCGCCGCCACCCTCGCCGACGCCCTCCTGGGACCGGTGTTGCGCGCTGACGCCGCTCGCCCGCTGATCACCTACTACGACGACGCCACCGGGGAACGCGTGGAGTTGTCGGGCACCACACTGGCGAACTGGGCGGCCAAGACCGCGAACCTGCTGCGCGAGGAGTTGGGGGTGGCTCCCGGTGACCGAGTGGCGGTGCTGTTGCCGGCGCACTGGCAGAGCGTGGCGGTGTACCTGGGGGTGTGGTGGTGCGGGGCGGTGGTCGACGACGACAGCCCCTCGGTGGCCTTCTGCACCGCCGACCGGCTGACGCAGGTGCCCGACGTCCCCGAGGTGGTGGTGCTCTCCTTGGACGCCTTCGGCCGCGGCGTGGCTGACCTGCCACTGGGCGTCACCGACTACGCCAGCACGGTGCGAGTGCAGGGGGACGCGTTCGCCGCGACCCGGATGGACCCCAGCTCCCCTGCCCTGGCGCAGCGTTCCATCGGGCAGGTGCTGACCGCGGCGCAGGATTCCGCGGCCCGCCAGGGTTTCACCGCGCAGGACCGGGTGCTCTCGCAGTCGGACTGGGCCACCCCCGCGCAACTGGTGGACGGGTTGTTGGCGGTGCTGGCCGCCGGGGCGTCGCTGGTGCAGGTAGCGCACCCCGACGAGGACGCGCTCACCCGGCGGGTGTCCACCGAGCGGGTCACGCTGGTGCGCTGAGCGCGTCAGCCAGCGTCCGAGCACAGCCCGCTCAGGCGGAGGACCCGGACACCTCAAGGCGGATGTCGGTGCCCTGCTGCAAGGTGCGCCCCACCGTGCAGGTGGCGGCCACCGCCCGGCGCACCGCGGTGTCCACTCGTACCCGTTCCTGCTCGCTCAGCCCGGACAGGTCCACCACCAGGTGCTCGACGAGCTCGGGGTACACCTCGCGTTCGCGGTCGGGCGGGCCCGAGACGTGCACTGTGGCCAGGAAGTCCTCGCCAAGGCGGCGGGCCAGTACCGCGTCGGCGGACAGGCTGGTGCAGGCCGCCAAGGCCACCTTCATCAGCTCGCCCGGGGTGAACACCCCCTGCTCCTGGACCGGGCCCACCAGCACCTGCGCGCCGCGGGAACTGCGCCCCGTACACCGCCGGGTCCCGGTGCGCTCCACCCAGAGCTTCGTCTCGTCCGTGCTTTCCACCGAGTTGCTCACCGCCACATGGTGCCCACCCGGCGGTCAGTCCACCAATGCCTGGTGCACCAAGGTCCGCAGCTGAGTCCGGATCGGGTGGGTGGAACTGGGCAGCAGCTGGGTGAAGAACAGCGCCACCAGGTCCTCCACCGGGTCGACGAAGAACGCGGTGGACGCCGCACCACCCCAGGTGAACTCCCCCACCGAACTGACCGTCTTGCTCCGCACCGGGTCGGTGGTCACTGCGAAGCCCAGGCCGAAGCCCACCCCGGCGTAGGCAACCTCGGAGAACTGCCCGCTGCCGTAGGCGGCCAGGTCGGTGCCCCCGGGCAGGTGGTTGCGGGTGGCGTAGGCCAGGGTGCGGGGCCCGATCACCCGTACTCCGTCCAGCTCACCGCCCCGGCGCAGCATCTCGGTGAAGCGCAGGTAGTCCGCCGCGGTGGACACCAGACCACCCCCACCGGAGAGCATGGCGGGGCGGCGCAGCGCGGCCTGGCCCACGGTGTCCAGGCGCACCGCCGTACCGGTCTGCGGGTGCGGTGCGTACAACGCCGCGAGGCGTTGCACATCGGTGCCCGGCACCCACCAGCGGGTGTCGCTCATGCCCAGCGGGCGCAGCACCCGCGCGGTGAGCACGTCGTCCAGCGGCTTTCCGGTGACCACTTCCAGCACCCGGCCGAGCACGTCGGTGGCCACCGAGTAGTTCCACTGCGTGCCGGGGGCGCACAGCAGCGGCAACCCCGCCCACGCCTCGGCGCAGGCCGCGAGGTCGCGCCCGGGCGGGGTGCCGAAGTCGAAACCGGCCTCCCGGTACAGGGTGTCCACCGGGTGGGCGTTCATGAACCCGTAGGTGAGCCCGGAGGTGTGCGAGAGCAGGTGCCACAACCGCACCGGTTCGGTCACCGGCACGGTCCGCGGCTTCTGCGGGGTGCCACCGGTCCACACCCGGACGTCGGCAAAGGCGGGTATCCACCGGCTCACCGGGTCGGACAGCTCGAATGCCCCTTCCTCCAGCAACGACAGCGCCGCGATGGACGTGATCGGCTTGGTCATGGAATAGATGCGCCACAGGGTGTCCTGCTCCACGGCAGCGCCGGCCTCGATGTCACGTTGGCCGTGCACCGAGGAATGCACCACCTGACCGTGCCTGGCGAGCACCACCTGCCACCCGGCCAATCGGCCGTCAGCGACGTAGCGGGCGAAGTGGGAGTCGATGCGGGCCAGGCGGTGCGGGTCGATACCCACCTCGGCGGGGTCGATCTCGACCTTGGGCACGGTGATCCTCTCGGGCTGGGGGGTTTCCTGACGATCTGATCAGGGCACGCGGCGGCGCGCCAGCCCGTCGTTCTTCATTCGGTGTTTGCCACCTCATCGTCGTACGGTGTAGTTGATCTCACGTCCAGCCCAGCACGAAGGAGCCTGCCTGATGACCAGCACCCAGCCCACCCCGTCCACCAGCATTGCCAAAGGCGGTTCCACCACCGAGTCGTCCCTGGTGAGCGCCCAGGGCAAGACCACCATCGCCGACACCGTGGTCTCCAAGATCGCCGGTATCGCCACCCGCGAGGTCAACGGCGTGCACAACCTCGGCGGGGGTGCGTCCCGCGCGGTGGGGGCACTGCGTGAGCGGATCCCGGGCGCACGGACCAATCACTCGCAGGGCGTTTCCGTCGAGGTCGGGGAGCGGCAGGCGGCGGTGGACGTCGACATCGTGGCCGAGTACGGCGTGGCCATCAGCGACCTGGCGGCCGGCATCCGGCGCAACGTGATCGCTGCCGTCGAGCGGATGACCGGACTTGAGGTCACCGAGGTCAACGTGACCGTGCACGACGTATTCCTCGACGAGGGCGGCGACGAGGACACCGAACCCGCACCCGCCCGGGTGCAGTGACGTCCGTCACGGGATCCGAGCCTGACGGGTCCGCACCTGTAGGGCTTGAGGACCGTATCGCGGCGATGGTGCTGGCGGTGCCGGGTGTAGCCGCGTTGCACGGTGGCATGTTCGGCGAAGCCGCTACCTACCTGCCTGGCCGCCGGGTCTCCGGAATACGTACCAGCGACACCGGCACCGACATTCATGTCAGCGTGGTGTACGGCGCACCAGTGGCGGAGATCGCGCAGCGGGTTCGGCTGGCTGTTGCGGGCCTGGCACCGCAGCCGGTCGGGGTCACCGTGGAGGATGTGGTGGCCGCGCCGGCGAGAACTGCGGGATCAGACTAGATGACCGCCCCGGACCCTGCGGCGCGGCGGCGGGCGGCCCGTCGATCCGCCGCGCTGACACATCACCCGGACCTCGGTGGTGACGCTGCGGACCTGATCGCCGCGTTGGGTGCCGCTGATGCGCTGATGGCCGGGGCGCACCCGGTTGGTCAGATGCTCACGGTGCGGTCGACCTCTCGGGTGCGGCGCACGGTACGCACCGTCCGGCGGACCGCCCGCGGTGTCCGTCGCCGCCTGCCCCGCGGTGTTCCGGGGTGGACCCGGTATCACCAGCTCTGACCCGGTGCACCCCGGCACAGCACATCTCCTGTCAACCTCGAGTGATTCGGAGCCACACCATGACCACCTCCACCATCGGACTCTTCGTAGGCTTGCTGCTCGCCATCACCGCCGCCATCGGCGGTTTCCCCGCTTTCCTGCTCGCCGTTGTGCTCGGCGCGGTCGGTTTCGTCATCGGTGGCGCTCGCGACGGCGAGATCGACCTGAACTCCCTGTTCAAGGGTCGTGGTCGTGGCTGAGCAGACCCCGTCCGAACGCGGGGCGGTAACCGCGGCTGGTGACGACCCGGCGCAGCGCGGCGAGTTGATCGTGAAGAACCGGGTTGTGGAACGGTTGGCGACCTACGCAGCGCTCAGCGTGGCGGGAGTGGCGCGCCATGCCGCCGGACTCGACCGGGTCACCGGGCGCGATCTGCCGCGGGTCGCTGTGTCGGTCGCCGGTGGCCACGTCCGGGCAGCGGTGGAGATCGCGGTGGTGTGGCCGCACCCCCTCGGGGAGACAGCCGCTTCCGTCCGCTCCCGGGTCACCGAGCAGCTCGTTGTGCTGGGCGGATTGACGGTGGACGCGGTGGACGTTGCCGTCCCGGCGGTCGTACAACCGCACTCGGAACATCAACCCCGGAGGGTGCAATGACCGCCGCGACCGAACCCCGCCCCGGCGGGTCGCTGGAGCGTGGACGCACCCCTGTGGCCACGCCAGGAGCGGTTCCCATCGCGGTGCTGCTGGCCTTGGTGCTCTTGGTGGTGGGCGTGGTGGGGGTGCGCGACGGCCTGGTGGCCGCCGGGGCGCTGCGCGGGTCGTCGTGGACGGTTGCCGCCGCCCGCGCGATCGACGGTGCGGCAGCACAGGTGTGGATGGTCCCGGTGGGGGTGGTGCTGGTGCTCGTCGGGCTGTGGTGGCTGCTCGTAGCCATCAAGCCGCGGCGGCGCACCGAACTAGAGGTCGATGCCGACGTCGCGGTGTGGCTGCGCCCGGCTGACGTCGCGCGGTTGGCCACTTTCACCGCCGACGACGTGCCCGGCGTGCTCCGGGCGAGCAGCACCGCCTCACGCCGGGCGATCACCATCACCGCCGAAACCACCGCGCACGACACCACCGAGGTCACCCAGCTGATCGGCGAGGCCGTGACCAGCCGGTTGGCGAACCTGCGCCGCATGCCACGCATCACAGTCCGCGCCCGCTCCACCGGAGGAAACTGATGAGCCGAACCCTCGCTGGGCTGGACCGGGTCATGGTCGCGCTGGCCGGCTTGGTTCTCGTCGTCGGTGGCGTGGCCGGCATCGTCTGGCAACTCAAGTTGTGGGACCGCGCCAGTGGCACGGTGTCCGCCCGATGGTTGCCGACGGCGGCGCAGCAGTGGTGGTGGCCGTGGGCGGTGGCTGCCATCGGGGTCGTGCTGATCGTGGTGGCCCTGCGTTGGCTCGCGGCGCACATCTCCCGCAGCAAGGTCACCAGCACCCGGCTGCCCGGCAGCGACGCCAGCGGGCGCCTGACTGTGGATCTCACCGCGTTGGCCGCCGCCGCCGCCGCCTCCCTGACCGACACCCCCGGGGTGCGTTCGACGGCAGGCAAAGCAGTGGAAGAACGGGGCCTGCGCACGATCACCCTCACCGTGACCATCGACCCGTCAGCGGATTTGGCGACCGTGACATCGGCGGCCGAACGGGTGTGCGCCGAACTGGCCACGGTCCTACCGGAGCGCTCCCTGGCCACCCGGGTGCACCTACGCACCGCGCGGGGGTCGACGGCGACTCGCAGCGTCGCGTGAAGTTCCGCACCCTGGTGGAGTTGGGCGGCAAGACCGCCACCGGGCTGCGGGTGCCACCCGAGGTCGTCGCGGCTCTCGGCAGCGGCCGCAAGCCCGCGGTGATGGTGACCGTCGGCGGGTACACCTACCGCAGCACCGTGGCGAGCAGGGGTGGGGCGTTCATGATCCCGCTCAGCGCGGAGCACCGGGGCGCTGCGGGTCTCGCGGCCGGCGACGAGGTCGACGTGGAGGTGGAAGTAGACACCGAGCCGCGGGAACTGGTGATCCCCGAGGATCTGAGGGCCGCCGTGGACACCGACCCCGCCGCCCGATCGTTCTTCGACGAACTGTCCTACAGCAACCGGCGTCGCATCGTGGGAAACGTCGAGGGGGCGAAGACGCCGCAGACCCGTCAGCGCCGCATCGACAAGGCCGTGACCCAGCTGCGCGAGGGCCGGATCTGAATGACGGAATTCTGGACGGTTCCCGCGGAACCGGGTTTGGACGGTTCCCGCGCACCGGGTGTGGACGGTCCCGCGGAACCGTGATCGGCGATCGGGCCCCCGCCTCAGGGTCGCAGCAATGCCACGCCGAACGCATCGAATGCCGGATCGGCCGTGACCACGGTCCAGCCTCTGCGCCGCGCCGTCCCCGCGATGAGGCGATCGAACGGGTCGGTCGGGCTGGCCGGTAACGCCGCAATGCTCCAGGCATCCTCGTGTGTCACGGCGGTCAGTGAGAACCCCTGATCCGCGCAGGTCTGCGCGAAGCTCTCGCCTTCCCCAAGGTCGAGGGCCAGCTTTCCGATCGCCATCTTGATGGCAACTTCCCACGTCGAAGCCGCACTGAGGTGCGTGGCGTCGGACCGCTGAACCGTGCGTTTGATCCTGGCGCTCAGGCGCGGGTCGTCGGCTAGCCACCACAGCGCGACGTGGGTATCGAGCAGCAGGACCGTCACTCGACGTCGCCGCGATAGGCGTCGAATTCCTCCAGCGGCGCGTCGAAGTCCCCCGCGATCTGGATACGACCCCGGAGCGCGCCCGGCGCGGCGATCGTGGCGGGCCGTATGGCGATCAGCCGAGCAACCGGAGTCTGCCCGCGGCGGATGACAATTTCCTCCCCTGCCTCGACCCGGCGGATGAGGGCAGAGAGTTGCGTCTTGGCTTCGTTCAACGGGACCGCGTCGACCATACGACGACGGTAGTTTCTACCGATCAATCTGGTCAACTAGGTCAACTAGGTCAACTAGAAGCTGGGCCGCTGTTGTGGGGTGCTGGCGCGGACTCGCGGAACTCTGCGACCTCTGCGGGAGCTCCGGTGCGCCCTCACACGGCCGCGGTGCGGGTGTAGTACCCCGCCTCCAGGTCCTGCAGGAGCCCGGGGTGGGTCGGAGTCCAGCCCAGTACCTGCTGGGTGAGAACGCTGGAAGCCGGGATGTCCAAGCCGTAGAAGGCGCCGATCCAGCCGAAATGCTCAGCAGCGTCCTCGGGTGTGACGGAGGTGACCGGGATGGCGAGCTGGCGGCCGATGACTTCTGCGATGTCGCGGGCCGCGATCCCTTCCTCGCCGACGGCGTGCACCACGGAACCGGCCGGTGCCTGCTCCAGCGCCAGGCGCACCAGGTGGGCCGCGTCGGCACGGTGCACAGCGGGCCAGCGGTTGGAGCCGTCGCCGATGTAGCGGGAGGTTCCCTTCTCGCGGGCGACACCGACGATAGTGGAGATGAAACCGTGGTCGCCCGCGCCGTGCACGGTCGGGGAGAACCGCAGGCTCACCGCCCGTACCCCGCGCTCGGCGTACTCGAAGGCGAGTGCCTCGGCTCCCCCGCGTGGGGCGTCGGGGCCGCTCCACGCAACCACGTCGCGCTCGGTCGCCACCCGCCCCGGCGCGAGGCCAGCGACACCGGAGGCGAACAGGAACGGCCGGTCTGAGCCGACCAGGGTGGTGCACAGGGCCTGCACGGCGGCGCGCTCCGTGCGACCGGCACCCGCCATGTCGGAGAAGTCGTGGTTGAACCCGAGGTGGATGACGCCCTCGGCCGCCTCGGCAGCCGCGCGCAAGCTATCGAGGTCGTCGAGGCTGCCGCGATGGACCTCAGCACCCGCCGCAGCAACGGCGGTGGCCGAGTTCTGCGACCGGGCCAGGCCGATCACCTGGTGGCCCGCCTCGACGAGTTCTCCGACGACCGCGGAGCCGATCCAACCGGACGCGCCGGAGACGAAAACGCGCATGATCGTGGTCTCCCTGTGTTGGTCGACCCGAAGGGTCGAGGATTTATGTCAGTTGCTGTCATCAGCGTACACCGTCATGTCAGCTACCGACATCAACTAGGATGATGACGTGGGCCGATGGAAGCCGGATGCGCGAGGACGCCTGATGCTCAGCGCGTTGGAGCTCTACGCCGAGCGCGGTTTCGAGGACACCACGGTGCTGGAGGTCGCCGAGCGTGCCGGGGTCACCGAGCGCACGTTCTTCCGCCACTTCGCCGACAAGCGAGAAGTGCTGTTCGAGGGATCCAGCGATCTGCAGGAGGCCGTCATCGCCGCGATCGCCGCGTCCCCGGCGGCCATGGGCTCGATCGACGTGGTTGCCAGCGCGATGCAGCACGCGGCATCCCTGTTGGCGGACCGTAGCTACGCCCAGCGGCGCGCGACCGTGATCGCGGCCAATCCCAGCCTGCAGGAGCGCGAGCTCCTCAAGCTCGCGACTCTCTCCGGCGCGGTGGCCGAGGCATTGCGCCGACGTGGTGCGTCAGACCTGGCAGCGAGTCTGACCGCGGACACCGGCGTGACGATGTTCAAGATCGGTTTCGAGCTGTGGATCGGGGACGACTCGACCGGCGACTTCCCGCAGTGCATCCGCACAGCCGCTCAGCAGCTGAAGGGCCTCATCTGCGGCGGGTGAGCGGTGCCGGCAACCAGGTGCACGGTCTCGCGGTGGGCGGCGCTGACTCGTGCGGCCGCAAGGACGACGGCGGTCGCGACTGCGTCGGCGGCCTCGACCGGGGGCCTTCCCTCGCCGCGCACGGCCAGCGCGAAGGCCGGGTAGAACGCGTCCCAGGAACCGGGGAGCAGCGAGACGCCCCGCGCACCGCTCCCGGAGTGCAGCACGTCCGCAGCGCAGGAGCGCTGCACACCCCACGGCTGCGACGCCACCGGGCCGACACCGCTGACCAGCATCTCCTCCTGGGTGTCCGCTGTGGTCAGGACGAGAGACCCCGCGGTGCCGGTGACCCGGAACCGGGGCCCGGGCGCATGCTGACTCCAGCTGCCCCACAGGTGCGAGACCGCGCCGCCGGCGTGTTGCAGCGCCAGGAACACGTCGTCGTCCAGACCCGACTCACGCTCGCGCAGCTCCGCGTACACCGAGTCCACCGGGCCGAGCAGCACCAGCGCCTGGTCCACCAGGTGCGCCCCAAAATCCATCAGCGTCCCGCCCCCGGAGGTCCCGGGACCGTGGTGGGGGGCGTAGCGCTCGAAGCGGGACTCCAGGCGCTGTACCTCGCCAAGCGAGCCGTCCTCGACGAGCGCGCGGACGGTGCGGAAGTCGGCGTCCCAGCGCCGGTTCTGGTAGGGGCACAGCAGCAGCCCGTGCTCGTCGGCGAGGGCGACCGAGCGCCGAGCGGCGACCGGGTGCAGCGCGAACGGCTTGTCGCACACCACCGCCAGCCCCAGGCGCAGCGCCTCATCGGTCAGGGCCGAGTGGGTGCCGGCCGGGGTCGACACGGCGACCGCTTCAGCACCGGCGGCGGCCAGCTCGGCCAGCGACCAGAGCAGCGCGACGCCGGGATGCTCGTCCTCGACCAGCGTGCGGCGCTCGGCGGACGTTGTCACCACGCCGACGAACTCGCACCCGGGCGCCGCGGCGAGCAGTGGGGCGTGGAAATAGCGGCCACCGAAGCCGTAGCCGAGCAGTCCGATCCGGACCGGGTCCAGCGCGGGCGAGCTCACTTCAACAGTGCGCGGCTCATCACCACGCGCTGCACCTGGTTGGTGCCCTCGTAGATCTGGGTGATCTTGGCGTCGCGCATCATGCGCTCTACGGGGAAGTCCCTGGTGTAACCCGCGCCGCCGAAGAGCTGCACCGCGTTGGTGGTCACCTCCATGGCCACGTCGGAGGCGAAACACTTTGCTGCGGAGGAGATGAAGCCCAGGTTGGGTTCACCGCGCTCAGCCCGTGCCGCCGAGACGTACACCATGTGCCGGGCGGCCTCGATCTTCATCGCCATGTCGGCCAGGATGAACTGCACCCCTTGGAATTCGCTGATGTTCTTGCCGAACTGCTTGCGGCCCTTGACATAGTCGATGGAGGCGTCCAATGCACCCTGCGCGATGCCGACCGCCTGCGCGCCGATCGTGGGGCGGGTGTGGTCCAGGGTCTTCAAGGCCGTCTTGAAACCGGTTCCGGGCGCACCGATCATCCGCTCCCCCGGCACCCGGCAGTTCTCGAAGTACACCTCCCGGGTAGGGCTGCCCTTGATGCCGAGCTTGCGTTCCTTGGTGCCGAAAGAGATGCCGTCGTCCTCGGCGTGCACCATGAATGCGGAGATGCCGTTGGCCTTCTTGTCCGGGTCGGTCACCGCCATCACCGTGTACCACTTCGACACCCCGGCGTTGGTGATCCAGGCTTTGGTGCCATTGATGATCCAGCCGTCGCCGTCGGCCTTCGCCCGGGTGCGCATGGCCGCAGCATCCGAACCCGCCTCCCGCTCACTAAGCGCATACGACGCCATGGCCGCACCGCTGGCGACCGCGGGCAGCACCTGCTGCTGCAGCTCCTCGCTGCCCGAGAGCATCAGGCCCATGGTGCCGAGCTTGTTGACCGCCGGGATCAGCGAGGACGACCCACACACCCGGGCGACTTCCTCGATGACGATGCAGGCCGCCACCGAGTCGGCCCCCTCGCCGCCGAACCGCTCCGGCACGTGCACCGCGTGGAATCCGGCGGAGTTCAGCGCCTTCAGTGCTTCGTCGGGGAAGCGTTCGTCCTCATCCACCGCGGCGGCGTACGGGGCAATTTCCTTCTCCGCCATCGCCCGTACCGCGGCCCGCAACCCGTCGTGCTCCTCGGCCAGTGCGTAGCGGTCGAACTGCGGGTTGCCGAACTGACTGGCCACGACGGCGCCTCCGGGGTTAGCGAGTAGTAACGTCGATGATATCGGGCTGCGCCCGGCGCGCGAGGTCAGCCTCCACCGATCCCGGCGGCCCGCACACCCAGCCGGCTGCGAGCGTAGGCACCATGGTGAGCATCAGGACCAACAGCGGAACCCGCCACGAGCCCAGCACATCGTGCTCGGCGCCGAAGGCCACCGGGCCCAGCGCGGCGAGCACGTACCCGCCGCTCTGGGCGAACCCGGACAGCGCCGAGGCTCCCGACGCCGTCTCCGACCGCAACGGGATGAGCACCAGGACCAGCGGGAACAGCCAACCGCCCAAGCCGGCCAGGCCCACCCACACGACGGCCAGCGCACCGGGGGCGAAGGCCAGGCCCAGGTAGCCCAGCAGGTAGCAGCCCACCAGTGCGGCGATGAGTGCCCGTTGGTCGGGACGGCGACTGGCCAGCACCGGCAGCAGCAGTGAGCCGGGCACCGCGAGCGCGGAGTACAACCCGAGCAGCAGGCCAGCTCCCCGCTCGGACCAACCGGCGTCGCGCAGCAGCGGCGCCAGCCAACCCAGCAGGGTGTAAGCGTTCAGCGCCTGCATACCGAACAGCACCGTCACCGCCCAGGCGTTCGGGCTGCGCAGCAGGTTCTTCAGCCGCAGGTCCACCCCGGCGGGCTCCGTCAGGCCCTGCGGCGCTGGTCGCCGCAGGGCCAGCACCCAGGGCAACGCGGCGATACCCGCCGTCACCGCCCACAGCCCCAGGCCGGCGCGCCAGCCCCCGAACGCCGCTCCCAGCGGCACGGTGATCGCGGCGGCGGTGGCCGCACCGACGGCGAGTGCTGTGCTGTACAGCGCGGTCATCGCGCCCACCCGGTCAGGGAAGTACAGCTTGACCAGGATCGGCAACGCCACGTTGCCCACCGCCAGCCCGGCCAGCGCAAGCAGGCTCATCACCAGAAAGACGACGGTTGAGGTGCTCACCGACCGCAGGGCCAGACCCGCGGTCAGCGCCGCCATCGCCGCCAGCAGCACCACGCGCAGGTCGAAGCGACGCACCAAGGCCGGGGTGCCCACCCCGACCGCGGCGAAGCACACCGGTCCGAACGAGGTGAGTAGGCCCGCGACGGTGGCGGACATGGCCAGTCCGCCCTGCACCTCCGGGAGCACCGCACCCAGGCTGGTGATGGCGGTCCGGAGGTTCAGCGCGACCAGCAGGGTTCCGGCGACGAGCAGCACCGCAGCACCGCTGCGGCGGGTGACGCCGACCTGGGCGCTCACCCGAGCAGCGTCCGACGCAGCGCAGCGTCCTTGGCCAGCACGCTGCGTTCCAGTTCCGCCTGGAACTCCCCCATCCTGGCCAGCAGCAGCGGGTCCGCCACCGCCAGCATTCGGACGGCCAGTAACCCGGCGTTGCGGGCGCCGCCGATCCCGACCGTCGCCACCGGGACCCCGGCCGGCATCTGCACGATAGATAGCAGCGAGTCCATCCCGTCCAGGTGCGCCAGCGGCACCGGCACCCCGATCACCGGCAGCGGTGTGGCTGCGGCCACCATCCCGGGCAGGTGCGCCGCACCCCCGGCCCCGGCGATGATCACCCGGATACCCCGCTCGGCGGCCGCGCTCGCGTGCGCCAGCATCCGGTGCGGGGTGCGGTGCGCGCTGAGGACACCCACCTCGAAGCCCACCGCGAACTCCGCCAGCGCCGCGGCGGCAGCCTGCATGACCGGCCAGTCGGAGTCACTGCCCATGATCACGCTGACCACGGCGCCGCCGGGGTCGGGCAGTGCCGAACGGGTCGGTGAAGCCTCAGACACTGTGTGGGTCCCATCCGTCGGTCCACTCCGCGTGCGACATCCAGTGTGCCGCCCGCTCTGCGCGCTCCCGCACATCGGCCACGTCCGAGCCCAGCACCGTCACATGCCCGATCTTGCGCCCGGGCCGCTCGGTCTTGCCGTAGAGGTGCAGCTTGGCCTCGGGCAGCCGGGCGAACAGGTGGTGCACCCGCTCGTCCATGCTCATCGTCGGGATACTTCCCGCACCCAGCACGTTGGCCATCACCACCACCGGCGCGGTCATCGTGGTGTCCCCCAGCGGGTAATCCAACACCGCCCGCAGGTGCTGCTCGAACTGGCTGGTGCGCGTACCTTCGATGCTCCAATGCCCGGAGTTGTGCGGGCGCATCGCCAGCTCATTGACTACGAGCCGGCCAGCACGGGTCTCGAACAACTCCACCGCCAACACCCCCACCACACCCAGCTCCGCAGCCAACCGCAACGCGAGTTGCTCAGCTTGCTCGGCCAGCTCGGCGGACAACCCGGGGGCCGGGGCCAGCACCAGCGCGCAGATCCCGTCGCGTTGCACGGTCTGCACCACCGGCCACGCCGCGCCCTGACCGAACGGTGACCGGGCGACGACAGCGGCCAGCTCCCTGGCGAAGTCGACGTGGGCCTCCACCATCAGCGCGACGCCCGCCGAGAGCTGTTCGTGCACCAACACCTCGGCCTCGTCGGGCTCGTTCAGCACCCACACCCCGCGGCCGTCGTAACCGCCGCGCACCGCCTTCAGTACGCACGGCCACCCGTGCTCGACGCCGAACGCGTGGACGTCGGATGCCGCGCTGACCTCAGCAAACGCGGGCACCGGTGCACCGAGGGAGCTCAACCGTTGGCGCATCACCAACTTGTCCTGCGCATGCAGCAGCGCCGTGGGCGGGGGCAACACCCGCACCCCCTCCGAGACCAACGTCGCCAGGTGCTGCTGAGGCACGTGCTCGTGATCGAAGGTCACCGCAGCCGCCCCCGCGGCCACCCGGCGCAACGCTGCCAGGTCGGTGTGCGCACCGAGCACCACGTCGGCGGCGACAAGGGCGGCCGGATCACCAGCATCGCCGGCCAGCACCCGAAGACTGCCTCCGAGTCCGATAGCCGCTTGGTGGGTCATCCGAGCCAGTTGCCCACCGCCGATCATGGCTACCACCGGGGGTGCAGGGTTCACAGCAGCAGATCGTGCCACGGCCGACGCAGCCAGCTTTGACGGCAGGCGGCGCGTGCAACTCCGTAGAGTGAGCAGGTGTCCTTCATCGAGACGGCAGTAGGCCGGCTACCGCCCGCAATGCGGGACGCGGCCCTCGCCCACCGCGAGCTGATCAAGTTCGCGGCGGTCGGCGGAACCACCTTCATCGTCGACACCGCGGTCTTCTTTACCCTTAAATCGACGGTGCTCGAACCCAAGCCGGTTACTGCCAAGGTGATCGCCACCCTGTTAGCCACGATCTTGTCCTACGTGCTGAACCGGGAGTGGTCGTTTCGTACCAGGGGTGGTCGCGAGGCCAGGCACGAGGCCATGCTGTTCTTCCTGGTCAGCGGGATCGGACTGGTGATCAACTCGGTACCGCTGTGGATCTCCAGCTACGTCTTCGACCTGCGGGTACCCAACGTCTCCGCCCTCACCGAGAACCTCGCGGACTTCCTCAGCGCCCAGATCATCGGCACCTTGCTGGCGATGGTGTTCCGCTGGTGGGCATTTCGCCGTTTCGTCTTTCCCGACAACGAGGCGGCCCTGGCCGCGGCCCTGTTCGACCCTGACGAGGCAGACCGGTTGGAGGACGCCGCGGAGGACGGGATCGGGCGCAGCTAACGCGGTTCTCGCACCACGGTGACGGTCGGGGCCGGGTCGGTACGGACCGCGGCCGCGAGGAAGATCGTGAACAGGGCGGGGCGGGCACGACGCAGCTCGAGGCGGCCGCCGTCGGTCTCCACCAGCGCCCTCGCCAGCGCCAGGCCCACCCCGGAACTCTCCGCGCCGGAGAAGCCGCGGTCGAACACGTGGGCCACCAGCTGCTCGGAGATACCGGGTCCGGCATCGGCCACCTCGACCAGCACGGTGGGTTCCCGGTTTCCGGTCGAGGAGTTCGCCCGCGCGTAACCCTCACTGACGGTGACCGTCACCGGTCCGCCGCCATGTACCAGCGCGTTTTCCACCAGCACCACCACTGCCTCGCGCAGCCGCGCGGGTGTCGCCCTGGCCAGCACCCCTGGCTCGGTGTCGAGCTGCAGGGACCGCCCGGCCTGGCGGTACACCGGTTGCCACTCCGCGACGACGGTGGCGAGTTCCCCGGCGACGTCGACCGGGTCGGCGGCCGCAGCGCGCACTGTCCGCGACGCCAGCACCATCTCGTCGACGGCGCTGGCCAGGCGGTCGACCTGGGCCATGGCGGCCCCGGCCTCCTCCACCACCGCCGGGTCGCGGTGCTCGGTCAGCTCGTCCAGCCGCAGCCGCACCGCGGTCAGCCGGCTGCGCAGCTGGTGGGATACGTCGCCGACGAGTTCACGCTCGCGTTGCAACAGCGCCGCCAGTTCCACGGCCGAGGAGTCGAGCACGTCGGAAACCCGGTCGAGTTCGGCTACGCCGTAGCGGCGGGGGGCGGGGCGGAAGTCACCGGCGCCCAGCCGCGCCGCGCGCCTGGCGAGGTCCTGCAGCGGGCCGGCGAGGCGTCGGGCCGTCAGCCCGGACACCACTGCACCACCGACCATCGACAACATCACGATGAGCAGGACCACGGCGGTTGCCTGCAGTTGGGTGGTGCGGAGCTGCTCGGAGGGCACCTGCATGGTCAACTTGCCGCCTCGGCCGAGGTCGAGCCGGGCGGTGACACTGGGTCCGACGATGGCCTGACCGATGACCGCAACGGCCACCGCCCCGGAGCTGTCCGGGTAGCTCACTTCCAGGCGCCCTTCGGCGGGCACCGCCAAGCGCAGCCGATCGGTGTCCAGCGGCCCGGCCAGCTGGCTGTCCGGTCCTTCCTGGCTGACGACGTCGGCGGCCACCCGGTCCAACCGTGCGCTCAGGTCAGCCATGGTGATGTCGCCGACCAACTGCCAGGTCGTGACGACGAGCGGGACCCCGAGCAGGACCGCGGTGGCGAGCACCACCAACAGGGTGGAGCGCAGGATGCGGCCGCGCACAGCTCAGGCGGTGTTGAAGCGGAAGCCGACCCCGCGCACTGTGGAGATCCGGCGGTCGACGTCGGCGTTGCCCCCGGGTCCGGCGATCTTGCGGCGCAGCCAGGACATGTGCATGTCCAACGTCTTCGAGCCACGCAAGGACGTGTCACCCCACACCTCACCCAGGATCCGCTCCCGGCTGACCACCTGTCCGGCGTGTTCCAACAGCACCCTCAGCAGCTCGTACTCCTTGTTGGCCAACCCCACCTCGATACCGTCGACCTGCACCCGGTGCGCGGCGTGCTCCATCCGGACCCCGGCCACGTCCAGGACGTCCTCCTCGCCGCCGGGTCGCCGACGCAACAATGCCCGCACCCGGGCCATCAACTCCGCAAGCCGGAACGGTTTGCCCACGTAGTCGTCGGCACCAGCGTCCAAACCCACCACGAAGTCCACCTCGTCGGTGCGTGCGGTCAGCATCAGCACCGGCAGCTCGGGGCGCACGGCCCGCAGCCTGCGGCACACCTCCAACCCGTCCATCTGGGGCAGACCGAGGTCGAGCACCACCAGGTCAAACGGGTCGTTGCTGGCCAGCGCCAGCGCGCTGGGGCCGTCGCCGACCACCTGTACCAAGTACCCCTCGCGCTGCAATGCCCGGGCGAGCGGAGAGGCGATGGCTTCGTCGTCCTCGGCCAGCAGCACAGTGGTCACCGGACCAGCCTACGACGGCAGTGCCGCAGACCGCGGTTGCCGCGCTCCGCCGGTCAGCGTCGCCAGCCCTGCCCGGATCGATGCGCGATGCGATCGTCGGTGCGTTCGTCGCTGTACGCACGCCGCGAGGAGCTGAACACCTCGTGGTAGAGCAGGGCGTGCACTCGCTGGACCTGGGGGATGTCGTCGAACTCCAGCGGCTCCTCCGATGCCGACTCAATGATCAGGGTGCCGGTGCCCAGCAACCGGTCCACCACACCATGACGAAATTTCACGCTGTTGATCCGCGCCATCGGGATGTCGATACCGGTGCGGGTGAACAACCCCTCCCGCACCAGCACCCGTCGATCGGTCAACGCGAAGTGCGTCGTTCGCCACCGCAAGAACGGTCCGACGCTGAACCAGGACACCAAACCGACGCCGAGCACGGTGATCAGCAGCCATGCGGTGGGGGCCCAGCTCTGCCGGCGAGCGAGCCCGGAGCTGAATGCTCCGACGGCCACGACCGCCACGAGCACCACGACGGGCACGATCAGGATCTTCCAGTGCGGGTGCTTGTGCAGCACCAACGACTCGCCGTGGGCCAGTGCGTCCTCCGGGTAGGCCACAACCGCCTCCAGCTGCTCGAACGGGGCACTCGGCGGGCAACGCTACCGGCCGGTGAGCCGGACGTGCGTGACGTCACCGGCAGCGAGCACATGCTCCACCGCGTCGTCGGCGGCGACCACGAGCCGCCCGTCGTCGTCCACTGCCACGGCTCGACCCGCCAGGACCTGCCCCGCTGGCAGCACCACCCGGACACGCTGACCGAGCGTCGAACACCGCAGGCGGTACTCCTGGCCCAGACCCGAGGCGGGCTCACCACCGGCGCGCCGCCACGAACTCTCCCGGACGGCGAACTCCCGCAGCAGCGCCGGTAGCAGCAGACCACGATCGGTGCACCCCGCACCGAGGAGGTGCAGCGAAGTGGCCTCCGGCACGGGTAGTTCGTCGGTCCGCAGGCTGACGTTCAGCCCGAGCCCCACCACCACCACAGGCTCCGGTGTGGTGGTGGCCACCTCGGCGAGGATGCCCGCTACCTTGGCTCCGCCCACCAGCACGTCGTTCGGCCATTTCAGTACCGCGTCGACGTCGGCGACCCGGCGCAGCACGTCGACCAGCGCGACCCCGGCCAGCAGGGGCAGCCAGCCCAGCCGGGCCATCGGCACCCCCCCGGTGCGCAGCAGGACCGACAGCGTCAACCCCGCCCGTGGCGGGCTGGACCAGCTGCGACCATGCCGACCCCGGGCGGTGTGTTGGTGCTCGGCGACCAGCACGCTGCGGTCAGCGGCACCGCCGCGCGCCGCGGCGAGCAGGTCGGCGTTGGTGGACCCGGTAGACGCGACGACCTCGACGCTGGTCCAGTCGCCAGCCGGCCGCAGCAGCGCCCGGCGCAGCGCCGCAACGTTCAGCGGGGGCCGGGATAGGTCCTCCCACGGCCCCGGTTCGCTCACCCGACCATCGTGACACGACCGGTGACGAGCCAAGCCGGCCCTGGGAGCAGGCTCCGTACCTCGAGCAGGCTCCGGGGTAGCTGGGCCGCTGCGTAGGTCAGCTGGTCACGGTCCACGTCGCTGACACCGCCCGCGAGCTATCCCGGCAAAACGGTTACCACGCAGCGCACCCCAGGCGCCCGCCCGAGCCGCCCGTCTGCGGTGACGAGCGCACACTCGAGCGACTCGGCCAAGGCTACGTAGGTCGCGTCATAGGCGGACACGTTCTGACGAAGTTCCCACACACGACTCAGCACGTCCGCACCTGCATACCGGGTGACCGCCAGCCGCTGCCAGACCGCGAGCGCTCCCCTGCGCATGCGTCCGACTCAGCTGCTCGCGCGCGACCCGCCTGCGCAGCGCGCTGACCACCTCGGTGTCAACGAGGTGCGGGGCGTGCAGTTGCTCACGGGACAGGGCGCGTCGAGCTACGCCGTCGTTGAGCAGAGCAGCGAGCGCCGCAGAGGCGTCGACCACGATCACCGCCCGTCGCGGCCGGCGTCGACGTCGGCGACGACGTCCACAGCGGCCACGCCCAGGTGCGGCAGCGAGCCGAGTAGACCGGGGCTGTCCGCGCGCCGCGATACCTGGGCCAGCTCGCGCACGGCGACGGCCCCCACTGACATCGCATCCAGCGCGGCAAGCCGCTCGAGCCGCTCGACGACGGCGTCGGGCACGTTTCGCAGGTACAACGTCCTCATGACGCAGTATGCTAGCAAAATTGTCGCAAGGTGCAAGGACGCAGCACGGTTCTCCCGCCTCCGCCTACTCGTCTGCCTTCGCCGTGCGTTCGGGCCCACCAGCTACGTTCTCTGTCCATGGCCAGAGAGATCCAGCACGTGCGGGGCAAGGTCGTGCTCATCACCGGCGCTGCGCGGGGTTTCGGCGAACTGCTGGCCCGCGAACTCGGCCCCAGGCCGCCGCGTTCGACTGCGACGTTCGCAACCGGGCGGGGTGGACGCGGCCGTCACCGCTGCGGTGGCGCACTTCGGTGGGATTGACGTGGTCGTGGCGAACGCCGGCATCACCGCGTTCGGCACCTTGGCGGAGCTGGACCCGGACCAGTTCGAGGCCGTGCTCGACGTCAACGTCGCCGGGGTCTACCGCACCCTGCGGGCCACCTATCCGCACCTGGCCGCCAGCCGGGGGTACGTGCTTGTCGTCGCCTCGATGGCCGCGGCGATCCACTTGCCACTGCAGGCCCACTACTGCGCGTCCAAGGCAGCGGTCACTGCGATGGCGGACTCGTTGCGCCTGGAGGCGAGGGTGGACGGCGTCGACATCGGCTGCCTGCACCCCACGTTCGCCGCGACCGACCTGATGGCGCAGACACACCAGGACCCGGCGGGCCGGCAACTCTGGGGTGGCAACACCCGGATGTCGCTGTGGTCGATGGTGCGGCCCGAGCAGGTGGTGGCGACCATGGTGCGGATGATCACCCGCCGCAGCCGTCGGGCGGCGGTCCCCGACCGCCTACTGGCGGTGGTGTGGTTCGACGGGCTGGTGCAACCGGTGCTGGAGCGGACGGTCACCCGGGCCAGGGTCCGCCGCCTGCGGGAGCTTGCCCGCTCCGACCGCTGACGTTTCCCGCTGGCTAGAGTCCGCCGCATGAGCAGCGCCACGCAGCCCGCCACCGAACCCCCCAGCACCGAACCCGACCTGCACACCACTGCCGGCAAGCTCGCCGAGTTGCGCCGTCGGCAGGAGGAGGCGTTGCACGCCGGGTCGACGCAGGCCGTGCAGCGGGCGCATGCCAAGGGCAAGATGACCGCCCGCGAGCGGATCGACGCCCTGCTCGACCCGGGTTCGTTCGTGGAGACCGACGCCCTGGTCCGGCACCGTTCCACCAACTTCGGCATGGCCGCCAACCGCCCGCTGGGCGACGGGGTGCTCACCGGGTACGGCACCGTGGACGGGCGCGAGGTGTGCCTGTTCAGCCAGGACGCGACGGTGTTCGGGGGCAGCCTCGGTGAGGTGTACGGGGAGAAAATCGTCAAGGTGATGGACCTGGCGTTGAAGACCGGTCGACCGCTGATCGGCATCAACGAGGGTGCCGGGGCGCGCATCCAGGAGGGGGTGGTCTCCCTAGGGCTGTACGGGGAGATCTTCCTGCGCAACGTGCATGCCTCCGGGGTGGTGCCGCAGATCTCGCTGATCATGGGGCCCTGCGCTGGCGGGCATGTCTACTCCCCCGCGCTGACCGACTTTGTGGTGATGGTCGACCAGACCTCGCAGATGTTCATCACCGGCCCGGACGTCATCAAGACCGTCACCGGTGAGGACGTCACCATGGAGGAACTCGGCGGGGCCCGCACTCACAACACCAAATCCGGTGTGGCGCACTACCTCGGTGCCGATGAGAACGATGCGCTCGATTATGTCAAGGACCTGCTGTCCTACCTGCCCAGCAACAACCTGGGGGAGGCGCCCCGGGTGGCGGCGGAGGTGCTCACCGAGGGGTCGTTGGATGATCACGTCACTGCGACCGACCTTGAACTGGACACCCTGATCCCAGACTCGGCCAATCAGCCCTACGACATGCATCAGGTGATCACCCGGGTAGTCGACGACGGGGAGTTTCTGGAGGTGCACCAGCTGTTCGCGCCGAACATCCTGGTGGGCTTCGCCCGGGTGGAAGGCCGCAGCATCGGGGTGGTGGCCAATCAGCCCACCCAGTTCGCTGGTTGCCTGGACATCGATGCCAGCGAGAAGGCGGCCCGTTTCGTACGGACCTGCGATGCATTCAACGTGCCGGTGCTCACCTTCGTCGACGTGCCGGGGTTCCTGCCGGGCACTGAGCAGGAGTTCGACGGCATCATCCGGCGCGGGGCCAAGCTGATCTACGCCTACGCCGAGGCCACGGTGCCCAAGGTCACTGTGATCACCCGCAAGGCTTACGGCGGCGCGTACGACGTGATGGGCTCCAAGCACCTCGGCGCGGACATCAACCTCGCCTGGCCCACCGGGCAGATCGCGGTGATCGGGGCCTCGGGTGCGGTGGGCATCGTGCACCGGCGCCGGTTGGCCGAGGCAGCCGAGCGCGGCGAGGACGTGGACGCGCTGCGGGTGGCGCTGCAGAGCGAATACGAGGACACCCTGGTCAACCCCTACATCGGGGCGGAACGCGGGTATGTCGACGCGGTGATAGCGCCCAGTCATACCCGCGGTCAGGTGGCCAGGGCGCTGCGCATGCTGGACAGCAAACGCGCGAGTCTGCCGCCGAAGAAGCACGGGAACATCCCGCTGTGAGGGCCGAGGACCCTGGTGACGCCCGGCAGCCGCCTGCCGTGCTGCGGATCGTGCGGGGCAACCCCAGCGACGCCGAGATCGCGGCGCTCACTGTGGTGCTGGCCGCCGCCTGCGCCTGCGGAGCGAGTCGCCGGCCCCGGACCCGCGAACGGTGGGGTCGCCCCGCTGACCTGCTGCGCGTCCCCCTGCGCCCCGGGCCGGATGCGTGGTCGGCCACCCTGCGGCAGCGGTGACCACGTTCGTCCTGGCCTCGGCGTCGCCGGCTCGTCGCGCAGTGCTCCGAGCCGCCGGCATCGACCCGACGGTCCAGGTGTCCACAGTGGATGAGGAGGTGCTCACAGCCCAGCTGGGGGTGCGGGCACCCGAGGACCTGGTGGTGGACCTGGCTCGGGCCAAGGCGCTGGACGTGGCGGCGGGCTGGGGTGACGCCGTGGTCGTCGGGTGCGACTCGATGCTGCACATCGGCGGCGAGCTGGTCGGCAAGCCGCATACCGCGGCGGTGGCGCGGCAACGGTGGGCCACCATGTCCGCCAACAGCGGGGACCTGCTCACCGGGCATTGTGTGCTGCGGGTGCTCGGCGGGCAGGTGCGTGCCCAGGCCGCCGGCACGGTGAGCACCACGGTGCGGTTCAGCTCCCCGACGCCCGCTGAGCTGGCGGCTTATCTGGCCACCGGTGAGCCGCTGGAGGTGGCCGGGGCGTTCACCCTGGACGGCCTCGGCGGCTGGTTCGTCGACGGAATCGACGGCGACCCCTCCAGTGTGGTCGGCATCAGTTTGCCGTTGGTGCGCCGCTTGCTGAGCAAGGTAGGGGTCAGCGTGGTCGACCTGTGGACCCCGGCGTCCTGACGCGATGCACACGTATGCTTGATGGGATATGATCGTGTGCGTGCGCACTACGATGAACCTGCCGGACGGCCTGATGGCCCAGGTGAAAGGGCGTGCCGCGGCATCCGGCCGTACCACGACCAGCTTGGTCGAAGAGGCGTTACGGCTCCTGCTGGAGCAGGGCGGAGCGCCGAAGCCGTACCGGCCCATGCCGGTAGACCACAGTGGGGGCGGCTTCCTTGTCGACCTTCTCGATAAGGAAGCCCTCTGGGAGGCGCTGGACGAACGGCCGTGATTCTCCCGGACGTCAACGTCCTGGTGTATGCCCTGCGTGCCGGCTCGCCCCGCCACGGTGAGTACGCCGCCTGGTTGTCCGCGCTCGTGACGGGTGCCGACGAGCTCGCCCTGCATGACGTCGCGCTTTCCGGAGTCATCCGGGTGTCGATCAATCCGCGGATCATGCAGCGACCGAGTAGTCCCACCGTCGCACTGGACTTCGTCAACTGGCTCCGCAATGCCCCTCGCGCGCACTGGATCCCATCCAGCGCTGCCACCTGGGACGTGTTCGGCCAGCTCGTCGCAGCCGACCCGGGTATCCGCGGAAATGTGGTCCCGGACGCGCATCTCGCCGCGGTCGCCCTCGCGCACGGCGCCCGCCTGGCCACCGCTGACCGGGGCTTCGCCCGCTTCCCCGGTCTGCGCTTCTTCGACCCGGCCGCTGCCTGACCCCCGTCGCCGCAGTCGGCGGGCTGTGGCACCGTGGAGTCCCACCTACCTGGAGGTCACCGTGCCCGTCGCAGCAGAGCAGAACCCCGACTTCGCTGACTACGCCCACCCCGAGCGGCTGGTGTCCACCACCTGGCTCGCCGAGCACCTGGGTGAGGCCGGCCTGGTCGTTGTCGAAAGCGACGAGGACGTGCTGCTGTATGACGCCGGGCACATCCTCGGTTCGGTCAAGGTGGACTGGCACACCGAGCTCAACGACCCGGTGACCCGGGACTACGTCGACGGTGCCGGCTTCGCGGAACTGATGGGCCGCAAGGGCATCAGCCGGGAGGACACCGTGGTCATCTACGGCGACAAGAGCAACTGGTGGGCGGCCTACGCCCTGTGGGTGTTCACCCTGTTCGGCCACCCGGATGTGCGACTGCTCGACGGGGGCCGGGCGGCGTGGCAGGCCGAAGGCCGCGACTTCACCCGGGACGAGACGGCCGTGACCCCGACGCACTACCCCGTCGTCGAGCGTGCGGACGCCCCGATCCGGGCCTTCAAGGACGACGTCCAGGATGCACTGGGCACCGTCCCGCTGATCGACGTCCGCTCCCCCGCCGAGTACACCGGTGAGCGCACCCACATGCCGGACTACCCGGAGGAAGGCGCGCTGCGCGGCGGGCACATCCCGACCGCGGCCAGCGTGCCGTGGGCCAAGGCGGCGGCCGAGGACGGCCGGTTCAAGAAGCGCCCCGAACTCGAGGAGATTTACCACGACGGTGCTGGGCTGACCCCGCAGGGTGAGGTGATCGCCTACTGCCGGATCGGGGAGCGCTCCAGCCACACCTGGTTCGTGCTCACTCACCTGTTGGGGCACACCAGCGTCAAGAACTACGACGGCAGTTGGACCGAGTGGGGCAACGCCGTGCGGGTGCCGATCGTCACCGGTGACCAGCCGGGCTCGGCCCCCACGTCGCGGTGAGCCTGCCCCCGAAACTGGCGGAGATCGTCGAGGATTTCGCCGCCGTGCAGGGCAGGGACAAGCTGACCCTGCTGCTCGAGTTGTCCGACGAGCTGCCGGCGCTACCGCCAGAGGTCGCGGTGGCCGACATGGAGCAGGTGCCGGAGTGCCAGACCCCACTGTTCCTGACGGTGGACGCCAGCAACGCCGATCACGTGCATCTGTACTTCCAGGCCCCGCTCGAGGCGCCGACCACCCGGGGTTTCGCCTCGATCCTGCACCACGGCCTGGACGGGGAGAGCAGGGAGACGGTGCTGGGGGTGCCGGAGGACTTCTACGCCGCGCTCGGGTTGGCCGACGCGGTGAGCCCGCTGCGGCTGCGGGGGCTCTCGGCCATGCTCGCGCGGATCAAACGGCAGGTCCGCGACGCCCCGGTTGGGGGTACTGCAAGTACCACCAACTAGGGCCGCAGGGGTCCGTAACCGCTACCAACCGGCCGGTGGGACCTGAGGCGGAACCCCTAGCACCCCGAGACCCGTTCGGGCGCGGCACTCGACGACCAGGCACAGTGGGGCGCATGTGCTTCGACGTGAACGCCACCCCGCCGTCCTCGTGCTGCCCGATGTCCGCGGCCTGCACCCGTACTACGTGGCGCTCACCGAGGCGCTGGCCACAGCGGGCTTGCCCGCGCTGGCACTGGATTACTTCGGCGCACCGCCGGCACCGGGGTGCGCGACGGCGATTTCGAGTTCGCACCGCATGTGCAGCAGGTACAACCGGGCCAACTCGACATCGATGTGAGCGCCGCGATAGCCGTGCTGCGGGAGCGCGCCGGTGACCACGACCTCCCGGTGGTGACGCTCGGGTTCTGCTTCGGCGGGGGCCACTCCTGGCGGTTGGCCGGCCGCACGGGTGTCGACCGTCCGGACCTGGCTGGGGTGATCGGCTTCTACGGTCGACCCGAGACCGCCGAGGCCACGGCGGGCACCGCGCAAGGTCCGGTGTTGATGCTGGTCGCCGGGGCGGATGCGCACATCCCGCCGCAGGCCAGCGCTGAACTAGCCGAACAGATGTCGGCGGCGAGCGCCGATGTCAGCAGGGTGGTGTTCGACGGCGCCCCGCACTCGTTCTTCGACCGCACTGCCGGTGACCACTCCGCCGCGTGCGAGCAGGCGTGGCGGGAGATTCTGGCGTTCACCGACTCGGTGGCCGCGCGCCCGGGGGCGTCCGCCGGGGATCTCGACAGCCCTGCCTAGACTCCGCCGGAACAACCGCGACGCCGACGACGGCTTCGCTGTGTGAACCACAGGAGGTGTCGTGGCCAGCCACGCAGCTGCAGCGATCCGCAAGGTGCTCATCGCCAACCGGGGTGAGATCGCCGTGCGGGTGGTCCGGGCATGCGCGGACGCCGGGATCGCCAGCGTCGCGGTGTACGCCGAGCCGGACGCCGATGCCCCGCATGTGCGCCTAGCCGACGACGCCTTCGCTCTGGGTGGGCAGACGTCCGCGGAGTCCTACCTGGACGTGGCCAAACTTCTGGATGCCGCGGCGAAATCGGGAGCTGACGCGGTCCACCCCGGCTACGGGTTCCTATCGGAGAACGCCGATTTCGCCCAAGCAGTGCTCGACGCCGGGCTGACCTGGATTGGGCCGTCCCCGCAGGCCATCCGCGACCTCGGGGACAAGGTCACCGCCCGGCACATCGCCACGAAGGCCGGTGCACCACTGGTACCGGGAACCGCTGAGCCGGTCAAGGACGCCGACGAGATCACCGCGTTCGCCACCGAGCACGGCCTGCCGATCGCTATCAAGGCGGCCTTCGGGGGCGGCGGGCGGGGCATGAAGGTGGCCCGCACCATGGCTGACATTCCCGAGCTGTTCGACTCCGCAACCCGCGAGGCGGTCAGCGCCTTCGGCCGCGGGGAGTGTTTCGTGGAGCGCTACCTGGACAAGCCGCGCCACGTCGAGGCGCAGGTCCTGGCCGACATGCACGGCACCGTCATCGTCGTCGGGACCCGGGACTGCTCCCTGCAGCGCCGATTCCAGAAGCTCGTCGAAGAGGCCCCGGCCCCGTTCCTCACCGACACCCAGCGCAAGGAGATCCACGCCAGCGCCAAGCGGATCTGCGCCGAAGCCGGGTACTACGGGGCGGGCACGGTGGAGTACCTGGTAGGCCAGGACGGGCTGATCTCCTTCCTCGAAGTCAACACCCGGCTGCAGGTGGAACACCCGGTCTCGGAGGAAACCTCCGGGCTGGACCTGGTGCGCGAGCAGTTCCGCATTGCCGAGGGCAAGCCGCTGCTGATCACCGAAGATCCCATCCCCCGCGGTCACAGCATCGAGTTCCGGCTCAACGGCGAGGACGTCGGCCGCGGATTCCTTCCCGCCCCAGGCACTCTCACCCGCTTCGACGTTCCGGCTGGTCCCGGGGTGCGAATGGACGCCGGGGTGCAGGCCGGCAGTGTGATCGGGGGGCAGTTCGATTCCATGCTCGGCAAGCTGATCGTCACCGGTGCTGACCGCACCCAGGCCTTGCAACGCTCCCGCCGGGCGCTCGCCGAACTGCGCATCGACGGCATGGCCACCGTGCTGCCGTTTCACCGCCTGGTGGTCAGCGACCCGGCTTTCATCGGGGACGAGACGGGTTTCGCAGTGCACACCCGGTGGATCGAGACCGAGTGGGACAACACCGTCGAGCCGTTCACCGGCGCACCCTCGGCCACCGATGACGACGCCACCCCGCGGCACACGGTGGTGGTGGAGGTCGGTGGCCGCCGACTGGAGGTCTCGCTTCCCGGCGGCCTCACCCTCGGCGGCAGCAACGGCGCCGTGAAGCCGAAGGCGCGCAAGCGGTCGGAGTCCGGCGGTGCCGCTGCGGTATCCGGCGACGCGGTGGTGGCGCCGATGCAGGGCACTGTCGTGACGGTCGCGGTCAGCGACGGGCAGGCGGTGGCCGCCGGGGAGCTGATCGCCGTGCTGGAGGCGATGAAGATGGAGAACCCGGTGACTGCGCACAAGGACGGCACCGTGACCGGGCTCTCGGTGCAGCCCGGTGCGCCGGTCAGCCAGGGCACCGTGCTCTGCGAGCTGGCCGACGCCTGACACCGACCACAACTACCGGATCGCGCATGCAGCCCATCGAGATCAACGCCGGGGCTTGGTACCTGCGGGCCTTGCGGGCCGACGACCGCGTCGATGACCGGGCGGCGTTGCTCACCGGCGCCACCGATGCCGCGACACGCCGGTACGCCGGTGGGCTGGTCATCGCCGATCTGGCCGCCTCCGACGCCCACGTGCGGCGGCGCGCCGAGCAGTGGGAGCGCGACGAGTGGTATGCCTGGGCGGTGTGCGAGCCCAGCACCGGGGCGATGGTCGGTGAGGTGGGTCTGCGCGACGTCGACCTCGAGCGCGAGCGGGCCGAGCTCACCTGCTGGACGCTGCCCGCGCACCGTCGTCGCGGGGTGATGGTGGCGGCCGTGCCCGCCGTGACCCGGTGGGCGTTTACCACCGCCGACCTGGGGGGCCTCGGTCTGCACCGGGTGCAGTGGCTTCATGCCACCAGCAACACCGCCTCCGCCGACCTGGCCGCTCGCTGCGGGTTCACCCGGGAGGGGGTGCTGCGGGCGGCCGCCATGGTGGACGGAACCCGCGAGGACCTCGTCCTGCTGTCCCGGCTGGCTACCGACTAGCGGGTGGGGGCGGGCACCGGTTCCAGGATCCGGGCGCGGGACTCCGGCGCGGCCGCCCGCAGAGCATCGGCCGCTTCGTCGGTCAGCTGCGCTTGGGACTCCCGCTCGGCCTGGACCCGCGCCTGGTAGTGCTGCACCTCGCGATCGACAGCCGCGCCATCCCACCCCAGCACCGGTGCGACCAGCTCGGCCACCTGCTGGGCACAGTCCACCCCACGGTGGGCGTACTCGATGGAGATCCGGGTACGGCGGGCCAGCAGGTCGTCCAGGTGCAGTGCGCCTTCGGCTTCCGCGCCGTACACCAGTTCCACCGCCAGGTAATCCGGTGCGTCGGTCAGCGGTTGGAGTAGCTCCGGGCGATCCTGCGCGGTCGCCAGCACCTCGTGAAGCAGCGAGCCGTAACGATCAAGCAGGTGCCGCACCCGATAGGGGTGCAGACCGTAACGTTGCGCCACCTGGTCGGCCTGGTTGACCAGGGCGTAGTAACCGTCGGCGCCGATCAGGGGCACCTTCTGGGTCACCGAGTCCGCTACCCGCGACGGAATGTCCTGCGCTGCTTCGTCCACGGCGTCGGCTGCCATCACCCGGTACGTGGTGTACTTGCCCCCCGCTATCGCCACCAGGCCCGGCGCTACTCTGGCCACCGCATGCTCGCGGGACAGCTTCGAGGTCTGCTCGCTTTCCCCGGCCAGCAGCGGCCGCAGCCCCGCGTACACCCCTTCGATGTCGGCTGCACTCAGTGGCGTGGCGACCACCTTGTTCACGTGACCCAGGATGTAGTCGATGTCGGCCTTGGTGGCCGCCGGGTGCGCAAGGTCCAGTGCCCAATCGGTATCGGTGGTGCCGATGATCCAGTGGCTGCCCCACGGAATGACGAACAGCACGGACTTCTCGGTCCGCAGGATCATCGCCGCGTCGCTGATGATCTTGTCTCGGCCCACCACCAGGTGGACCCCCTTGGAGGCGCGGACCCGGAATCGACCGCGGCCGCCCGCGATCTGCTGCACCTCGTCGGTCCATACCCCGCTGCAGTTGATCACCACGTGTGCGCGCACCGCGGTCTCTGCGCCAGTTTCGGTGTCCCGCACGGTAACACCGCTGACTCGGTCGGCCTCGTGCAGGAAGCCGACCACCTGCGTGGAGGTACGAATCACCGCCCCGTAGGCGGCGGCCGTGCGGCCAATCGTCATCGTGTGGCGGGCGTCGTCGACGAGGGTGTCGAAGTAGCGCACCCCACCAATCAGGGCGCTGCGCTTGAGGCCGGGCGACATCCGCAGGGCACCGGCCCTGCTCAGGTGCTTTTGGCGGGGAACGGACTTGGCACCGCCCAAGGTGTCGTAGAGCAGCATGCCGGCGGCGACGTATGGCCGCTCCCATCCGCGGCGGGTCAACGGGTAGAGGAACTTCAGCGGTTTGACCAGGTGCGGGGCCAGGATCGACATGGAGAGCTCACGCTCGTGCAGTGCCTCGCGGACCAGGCCGAACTCCAGCTGCTCGAGGTACCGCAGGCCGCCGTGGAACATCTTCGACGACCGGCTGGACGTCCCCGAGGCGAGATCGCGCGCCTCGACGAGCGCGACCGAAAGCCCACGCGTCGCAGCGTCCAGTGCGGCCCCGACGCCGACGACCCCGCCGCCCACCACCACGACATCGAAATGCTCCGAACCCAACCTGTGCCAGTTGGTTTCACGCTCATCCGGGCCCAGTACGGCGGTGCCCTGCCCGTTGGCCACGTCGACTCCCTGCGCCGCAATTTCCCTCGCGCCCGCACCCGCGGCGGGCACCGACGACGGTACCCGCACCTCGGTCGAGCACCAGTTGACGGGCACTGGCGTCGATGCTCCGAAGCCCTAAGATCGGGTGATCGTCTCGTATTATGACCCAGATCACACGAGAATCCAGGTCGCCTGAGCTGAGGAGCGTTGATGACGGAGAACCCCAGGAAGCTTGGGCTAGTCGGGGAGATGGCCGCCGAATTCGCCGGAACCCTGATCCTGATCCTGTTCGGCGTGGGCGTGGTCGCCCAGGTGGTGTCCGGCGGTTCGGCGGGCGGCCTGGGCAATCACAACAGCATCGCGTGGGGATGGGGGCTGGGAGTTACCTTTGGCATCTACGTCGCCGGCCGGCTCACCGGGGCTCACCTCAACCCCGCTGTGACCCTCGCGCTGGCGCTGTTCCGCGATTTCTCCTGGTCCAAGGTCGCGCCATACGCGCTGGCCCAGACTGCTGGCGCGTTCGTCGCGGCGCTGATCGTGCGAGCCGCCTACAACGACACGTTGAGCGCGATCGACCCCCAGCACACCATCGCGACGCAGGGCGTGTTCTCCACCCTGCCCGGTAACGGCACCCTGCCGGTCGGCACCACCGCCGCGCTGATCGACCAGATCATCGGCACCGCCATCCTGCTGTTCCTCATCTTCGCCGTCACCGACCCGCGCAACAGTGCGCCGCTGGCCAACCTGACCCCGGTCGTCGTCGGGTTCATCGTGCTGGCGATCGGGATCGCGTGGGGAACCAACGCCGGGTACGCCATCAACCCCGCCCGCGACTTCGGCCCCCGGCTGGCTTCCTTCCTCACCGGATACGGCACAGCCTGGCGAGACCAGAACGGCAGCCTCTACTTCTGGGTGCCCATCGTCGGCCCGCTGATCGGAGCCCCCCTCGGCGCCGTGCTGTACGACCAGCTCGTCCGACGGTTCCTCCCCCTCGAGGATGCCGTCGAGGAGTCCACCGAGGAACCCGGCGAGGTCCGGACCTGACGATCAGCCCCGCCCCGGACCCCCACACCCACTCCACCGAGGAGAACCCATGACCACCTACGTTGCCGCCATCGACCAGGGCACCACCTCCACCCGCTGCATGATCTTCGACCACTCCGGGCACGTCGTCGCCGTCGACCAGAAGGAGCACGAGCAGATCTTCCCCAAGGCTGGCTGGGTCGAGCACAACGCGGTGGAGATCTGGAACAACACCCGCAGCGTGGTGGCGGGTGCGCTGGCCAAGGCCGACCTGTCACCGTCGGATTTCGCTGCGGTGGGCATCACCAACCAGCGCGAGACCGCCCTGGTGTGGGACCGCACCAGCGGGGAGCCGGTCTACAACGCCATCGTGTGGCAGGACACCCGTACCGACCGGATCGTCACCGCGCTGGGTGGTTCTGAGGGGGCCTCGAAGTACACCCAGACCACCGGGCTCCCGTTGGCGACCTACTTCTCCGGGCCGAAGGTGAAGTGGATCCTGGACAACGTCGACGGGGTGCGGGAGCGGGCCGAAGCAGGCGAGCTGGCGTTCGGCAACATGGACACCTGGGTGCTGTGGAACATGACCGGCGGGGTGGACGGCGGCCTGCACGTCACCGACCCCACCAACGCCAGCCGGACCCTGCTGATGGACCTGGACACCCTGAGCTGGGACGAGAGCATCTGCGCCGACATGGGCATCCCGGTGTCGATGCTGCCGGAGATCCGCAGCTCCTCGCAGGTGTACGGCAAGGTGCGCGAGCGCGGGGTGCTGGCAGGGGTGCCGATCGCCGGGATCCTCGGTGACCAGCAGGCCGCGACGTTCGGCCAGGCGTGCCTGAGCCCCGGTGAGGCCAAGAACACCTACGGCACAGGCAACTTCGTGCTGCTCAACACCGGCACCGAGAAGGTGATGAGCCGCAACGGCTTGTTGACCACTGTCTGCTACAAGATCGGTGACCAGCCGACGGTGTACGCGCTGGAGGGGTCCATCGCGGTGACCGGTTCGCTGGTGCAGTGGCTGCGCGACAACCTGAAGATGATCGCCACGGCCGCCGACATCGAGACCGACGCCCGGTCGGTGCAGGACAACGGTGGTGCGTACTTCGTCCCCGCCTTCTCCGGGTTGTTCGCCCCGCATTGGCGCGCCGATGCCCGTGGCGCGATCGTCGGGCTCACCCGGTTCGTCAACAAGGGCCACCTCGCCCGGGCCGTGCTGGAGGCGACGGCGTACCAGACCCGTGAGGTGATCGAGGCCATGAACGCCGACTCCGGGGTGCCGCTCACCGCCCTGAAGGTGGATGGCGGCATGGTGGTCAACGAGCTGCTCATGCAGTTCCAGGCCGACATCCTCGATGTGGAGGTGATCCGGCCGCAGGTCGCCGAGACCACCGCGCTCGGCGCGGCCTACGCGGCCGGGTTGGCCGTCGGGTTCTGGGAGAGCGAGGACGACATCCGTACCAACTGGGCCGAGGACAAGCGCTGGACGCCGTCGATGGATGCCGACCAGCGCGAGAAGCTCTACACGGGCTGGAAGAAGGCCGTCACCCGCACCCTGGACTGGGTGGACGCCGACGATTGACGCGCTGGGTCAGTCGAGGTCGTCGTGACGCATCAGCTGGCGACCGGCTTCGGTGATCGATCCCGACAGCGACGGGTACACCGAGAAGGTATAGGCGATGTCCTTGACCGTGAGGTTGTTCTGCACGGCCAACGCGATGGGCAGAATCAGCTCCGAGGCCACCGGCGCGACCACCACCCCGCCGATCACCACACCGGTCGCTGGGCGGCAGAACACCTTCACGAAGCCCCGCCGCAGCCCCTGCATTTTGGCCCGGGGGTTGGTGGCCAACGGCAGCATGACGGTGCGCGCGGGCACCTTGCCGGCATCGATCGCGGCTTGACTGATCCCCACCGTCGCCAGTTCGGGCCGGGTGAACACTGCCGAGGTCACCGTCTTCAGCCGGATCGGGTTCACGCCCTCCCCCAGGGCGTGCCACATCGCGATCCGGCCCTGCATGGACGCCACCGACGCAAGCGGAAGCAGACCGGTGCAGTCACCCGCGGCGTACACCCCGGGCACCGACGTGCGAGAGACTCGGTCCACCGGGATGTACCCGCCCCGGTCGAGCTCCACCCCGATGCGGCTCAACCCCAGCCCGACGGTGTTGGGCACCGAGCCCACCGTCATCAGCGCGTGACTGCCCTCGACGGTGCGCCCATCGGCCAGCGCGACCACGACCCCGGTCGCGGTGGCCGCCACCTGCTCGGCGCGGGCCTCCTTGACCACCGTCACCCCCCGCTCGTTGAACACGTCCTCCAGCACCGACGCGGCATCGGCGTCCTCCCCTGGCAAAACCCGGTCTCGGCTGGAGACCAAGGTGACGGGCACCCCCATCTCGGTGTAGGCGGAGACGAACTCCGCCCCGGTGACACCGGAGCCGATCACCACCAGGTGGGTGGGTAGCTCATCCAGGTCATAGATCTGCCGCCAGGTCAGGATCCGGCGCCCATCGGGCTGGGCACCAGGCAGAATGCGCGGGGTGGCACCGGTGGCTATCAGCACCACGTCGGCGTCCAAGACCGTCTGCTCCCCCTCGGCGGGGTCCACAGCGACCCGGTGGGTGGCCATCCCGGGCACGTCGTCGACGATCTGCGCCCGCCCCGGCAGCACCCGCACCCCCTCCCGTTGCAGTCGGGCCCGAATGTCGGCGGACTGGGCCAGCGCCAGGCCCTTCACCCGGCCGTGCACCACGGGCAGTTCCACCGCGGCGTGCTCGAGGTCGATATCGACGCCCAGGTCGCTGGCCCGGCGCAGCTCGGTGCGGACACCGGCAGAGGAAATGAACGTCTTGGACGGCACGCAGTCGTACAGCACGCACGCCCCACCGACACCCTCGGCCTCCACCACTGTGACGTCTGCGCCATGCTGGGCGGCGACCAGGGCGGCCTCGTACCCGGCAGGGCCGCCACCGATGATGACGATGCGGGCCACGAATCCTCCTGAGCGTCTGCGGGTGTCGGCTCACGGTACCGACCGCGGGCCACGGCCCGGACGCCGCGGCCCCGCCGGCCGCTAGGCTTCGCCACCGTGCCGATCTACGCCGCCTACGGCTCGAACATGGACCCCGAGCAGATGCTCGAGCGCGCCCCGTGCTCCCCGATGGCCGGTACCGGGTGGTTGATGGGCTGGCGGTTGACCTTCGCCGGTGCGGACCTGGGTTGGGAAGGTGCGCTGGCCACCGTCGTGGAGGACCCCGACTCCCAGGTGTTCGTGGTGCTGTACGACGTGAGCCCGGAGGATGAGCGCAGCCTGGACCGGTGGGAGGGCAGCGAGCTGGGCATCCACAAGAAGCTGCGGCTGCGGATCCAGACCCTGGACGGCTCGGTGCTGTCCTGGTTGTACGTGATGGACGGCTACGAGGGCGGGCTGCCCTCGGCCCGCTACCTCGGTGTGATGGCCGATGCCGCCTACGCCGCAGGCGCACCGGAGGACTATGTGCACGCACTACGCGTGCGGCCGGCGCGCAACGTGGGCCCCGGTACACACGACACCTGAGCCGCACCTCCCACCCCGGGGGGCCAATAGTCACCCTCTCGCCCGCCGCGGGCCGCGCGCCGCGACGAAAGGGTGACTATTGGCGGGGCTGAGGATCGCCCGGGCTCATCGCCCAGGTGTGCAACGCGGCGTGCACCAGCACCCGAACCCCCACCAGCAGCGCCCGCTCGTCGATGTCGAAACTCGGCTGGTGCAGGTCCAGGGGCGCCCCGGTGCCCGACCACACCCCCAGGCGGCCCATTGCTCCGGGGACCTGCTCCAAATACCACGCGAAGTCCTCCCCGCCGCTGGACTGCACGGTGTCCGCGACGGCTGAGGCCCCCAATCCGGCAGTGACCGCTGCCCGCAGCAGCGCAGCCGATTCCACATCGTTGACCACCGGCGGCACCCCGCGGGTGTACCGCAGCTCGTAGCGAACCCCGCTCGGTGCCAGCAACGCGGCCACCGCCTCGGTCACCAACGGCTGCAGGAGCGCCCAGGTATCCCGGTCACCGGTGCGTAGCGTGCCGCGGAGCAATCCGGTCTGCGGGATCGCGTTGGCGGCCTGCCCCGCCTGCACCGCTCCCCACACCAGCACTGTGCCCGACCGCGGATCCACCCGGCGACTGAGAATCGCGGGCACCCCGGTGATGACCGTGCCCAGTGCGTGCACCAGGTCAGCGGTGAGGTGCGGGCGGGCGGTGTGCCCGCCCGGGGAATGCACCACCAGCTCCACCGAGTCCGCCGCACTGGTCAGCGAACCCGCGCGCACCCCCACCTGGCCGACCAGCAAGCGGGGGTCGCAGTGCAGCGCGAAGATCCGGGTCACCCCCTCTAATGCCCCGGCAGCGAGGACGTCCAACGCCCCCCCGGGCATGACCTCCTCCGCCGGCTGGAAGATCAACCGGACCCGCCCCGGCAGGCACTGTTCACCGGCGAGGGCCAGCCCGGCCCCGAGCAGCACTGCGGTGTGCGCGTCGTGCCCGCACGCGTGCGCCACCCCAGCGATCCTGGAGCTGTACTCGGCACCGCTGTGCTCCTGCAGGGGCAGCGCGTCGAGGTCCGCTCGTAGCGCGACCAGCGGACCGGGACCCTCACCGATGTCGCACACCAGCCCTGTCCCGCCGTCCAGCAACCGTGGCGACAACCCGGCTGCGGTGAGCCGGTCGCCGACGTAGGCGGTGCTGGCGTGCTCGGCGCGGGAGAGCTCAGGATGGGCGTGCAGGTGCCGCCGCCATGCCACCAGCTCGGCAGCGTGGTTCGTGCACCAGCGGTCCAGCCATGACGGTGCGCTCATCGGCCGCCGCGACGCATCGCAACGCCCTCCAGCAACCGTTCCCGTTGCCTACGTTCGGATGCCGCCGCGATCGCGGTGTGCGCCAACGCGACCGCACCGTCGAGGAGGGCCCGGTCGGCCGAGGCGCCCACGCAGGCGTCGGCGAACTCCGGCTGGTGGTTGACGGCCTGCCCGCAATCGATCGCCACCGTGGGGTGGATGCCGGGCAGGGTGCGGGTGACGTTGCCCATGTCGGTGCTGCCGGCCTGGCGCAGCTGCTCCTGCGTCACCGACAGCGGGTCACGCCCGAGCGCGGTCACCGCCTCGCGGTAGGCCGCGGCCAGCCAGGCATCCGGGGACAGCTCGGCGTAGGTCGGCGACATGGTCACCACCTCGTGCGTGCACCCGGTGGCCAGCGCCCCTGCCGCGAAGCAGTCCTGTGCCCGGGAGGTGATGCGGGCCAACGACTCTAGGTCCGGCGCGCGCAGGTAGTACACCGCCTCGGTATGGGCCGGAACGACGTTGGGTGCCGCGCCGCCGTGGGTGACGATGCCGTGCACCATCTGCTGCGGCTCCAGGTGCTGGCGCAGCAGCCCGATGCCCACCTGCGCCAGCGTGATCGCGTCCGCGGCGTTGCGTCCCAGGTGCGGCGCCGTGGCGGCGTGGCTTTCCTTGCCGGTGTAGCGGACGGCGACGTCGGCGATGGCCAGGGACGGCGCGGCCACCGTCTCTTGCGGCGCGGGATGCACCATCATCGCCGCCGCGACCCCGTCGAACACCCCGCGCTGCAGCATCAGCACCTTGCCTCCGCCGCTCTCCTCCGCCGGTGTACCGATGACCCGCACGGTGATCCCCAGCTCGTCGGCCACGTGCGCCAGCGCCAGTCCGGCACCCAGCGCGGCGGCGGCGATGACGTTGTGCCCACAGGCATGACCGACCTCGGGCAGGGCGTCGTACTCCGCGCACAGGCCGATCACCAGTGCACCGCTGCCGAAGGTGGCGTCAAAGGCGGTAGGCAACTCCGCTACGCCGCGGCGGACCTCGAAGCCGTGCTGGGCTAGGGAATCGGCGAGCTTGGCGGCGCTGCGGTGTTCGGCAAAGGCCAGTTCCGGCTCGGCGTGCAGTGAGTGCGATATCGCCACCAGCTCGTCGGCGTGGCTGTGCACCACCGCCTGGGCAGCCGCCCTTTCACGCTCAGACACCGAGTCCGACCCCCGCGGTGTCGGCCAGAGCGGCAAGGACGTGTGCGTACATCGTGGACTTGATGGCCCCGATCGTGTCGCCCCGCTTGCCGGTGAGGGCGGCTGCCCGAGCCACCGCCAGGGCCAGTACGTCGTCCTCGGCGGCAGTTTCCTGCACGATCCCGGCGGCGAGGGCCTGCTTGCCCCCGTAGCGTCGGCCGGTGGTCATTGCCTCGTGTGCGGTAGCCGCTGGCAGCCGGGCTTGCAGCAGCGCCGCCATTCCGGGGCTGAACGGGATGTGGATGTCGACCTCGGGCAGGCAGAAGAACCCGCGGTCGGCGCGCATCACCACCGCGTCGTGGGCGACGGCGAGCATGGCGCCACCAGCAAAGGTGTGCCCGTTGAGCGCGGCAACCGTGACCATCGGCAGGGTGAGGACGGCGGCGAACAGCGCCTGGATACGGGCCACGTAGTCGGTGGTCTCCTCACGGTGGGTGCTGAGCCAATCCAGGTCGAGGCCGTTGGAGTAGAACTTGCCGGTTCCGGTGCTGACTAGGGCAGCGGGCCCACTCGAGCCGAGCACCTGCTGCAGCGCCTGCTCCATCTCGCCCAACCAGTCGGGGGTGAAACGGTTCTCGGTGCCGGCGCTCCCGGCGACACCGAGATCGAGCACGAACACGGCGCCGTCGCGCTGCAGGTACGGCATGAGGCAGTCCTCCTCTGATCCGGGACGTGGCGGCATCCGGACTGCGCTCGGTCCGGGATGACGACCCTATGCCGCCGCGACGGTGCATCCCTACGGGACGTCAGGCACGCGCGCTGGCCCGCGGTCGTCCGCACCCACCGACACCGCACTACCGCCAACAGCCCCTGGCTACCAGCTCGGTGACCACCACCACCGCCACGGCCTGCACGGCCAGCAGCGCGACCAGGACGAAGACCTGCACCGCCCCCGCGGAGACCGGGCTGGCGCCGGCCAGCAACAGGCCCACAAACGCACCGGGCAACGTCACCAGACCGACGGTGCGGGTGACATCCAGCGGCGGGATCAGGGTACGAGCCGCGGCGGGGCGGCACACTTCCAACGCGGCGTCCCGCTGCAGGAACCCCAGAGCCAACGCCGCCTCGTACTCCCCGTGCCTGGCGGCCAACGCATCCAGCGCGGTGCGCCCGGCCAACGACGTGGCGCCCATCGCACCCCCCAGCAGGATGCCCGCCACCGGGATGACGGCCAGCCCGGTGCGCGGCAGCACGCCACTGACCAACAGCGCCGCGACCAGCGGAACCGGGCCGGCCACAATCGGCGCTGCCGCCCACCACCACTGGCCTGTACGGGTCAGCCGGCGACCGGCGGTGCGCGTCGCCACGGCCGCCATCACCGTGACGAACAACAACGACAGGGCCAGCGACCGCACGAGCGCCGCGATCAGTACCGCCACCGCTGCCAGCTGCACCACGGCGCGAACCGCGGAGACCACGATCATCCGCTCGTGGCCGAGCCCACCCCACCGGGACACTGTGGCGGCGAGCAGGGTGAGGGCCAGCACGGCCACAGCGAGACCCGGCCCCACGGCAACGAGAGTGCTGGAGTTCACCCCCGCAGCCTGCCTGGTCTGTCTGCCCGGCGATCCCCAGGTTTGGGCAAAGGTCCAATGACGCGGACATCAACGCAGGTCATAGGGCTGGCCAACTCCGAGGTGCTGTCCGCTTGGCGTTCACCTGCGCGTCGGTGGACACTCCCGCGGTTGTCATCTGCGTCACGCACTCTTTGTAACGGCTGTTAGTCAGGCGGCCACACACCAAGTCACTGGAGTGAGTGCGATGAGATCGATGCGACCCCAAGCTGTGACCGCGCTCGCCGCGGTAGGACTGCTGGCCTTGGCTGGGTGCGGTGGTACTTCGTCGACGACGAGCGCGTCGACGACCAGTGCCACGACGCCGGCGACCGGTTCGGCATCCCCCAGCCCGTCGCCGGCCGGCGCGGCTGGTGTGCAACCCCTGGTGGTGTACTCCGCCCAGGGTTACGACACCGCGGTGACCAAGGCGTTCACCGACGCTACCGGGATCCCGGTGCAGCTGGTGGACGACAGCACCGGGCCGCTGCTGACAAAGATTGCTGCCGAGCGCAACAACCCCCAGTGGGACGTGCTGTGGGTCGACGGCGACACCGCGTTCGCCGCGTTGGACAAGCAGGGTCAGCTGGCGTCCTACGCCCCGGCGGTGGACTTCACCGCAGCAGCCAAGCAGCTCATCCCGGCCAACCACACCTTCACTCCCACCGGCACCACCGTGATGGCGGCGCTGATCTATAACGCCGCCCGGTCGAGCACTGTGCCGACGTCGTATCAGGATCTGCTCGGCTCGGCCTACACCGGCAAGATCGGCATGAACGACCCGTCGCAGTCAGGTCCGACCTACCCGTTCATCGCCGGGTTGATGAACCAGCTCGGTGGCCAGGCCCAGGGCCAGGATTACCTCAGCAAGCTCAAGGCCAACGGGTTGAAGGTGTTCAACACCAACGGTGACACCCTGCACGCCTTGGAGACGGGGCAGATCGATTACGGGCTCATCCAGAGTTCGGCGGCCATCGGGGAGACGATCAAGGTCAAGGCCAGCGCCCAGTTCGACCCCAAGATTGTCTACGTGCCCAAGTCGACCCTGCTGCCCGGTGTGGTCGGTATCGACAAGAACGTGTCGCAGGCCAAGCAGGACGAGGCAAAGAAGTTCGTCGACTTCGTCTTGTCCGCGAAGGGCCAGCAGGCGATGCAGGCCGCAGACCCCACCGGCGATTCGCTGTACTGGCCACCGGTGAACGGGGTGCCGACCGCACCCGGCCTGCCGGCGTTCCCCACCGACTACCAGCGCATCGACCCCTACTTCTGGGGACCGTTGGAGAGCCAGATCAACACCTGGTTCGACGCGAACATCAAGTAACGACCATGTCGCTGCTCGCGCCGGCACCCGTCGATCCACGCACCCTGCCCGCGACGGACGGGACCCAGCGGTTCGGTGTCCCCGCGTTCTTCCGGGTCGCTCCGCTCACCGCGTTCTGGTTGCTGATCATCGGCATCCTGGTACTGCCGATCCTGATGTTCCTGCTCGTCGCGTTCTCCCCCAGGCTGCTGTCCCAGGGTCCGGAGTGGTTCACGCTCAACGCATTTCGGGACGCTTTTGCCGGCACGCTGCTGCAGGGTTTGCGTAACACCATGATCGTCGGGGTGAGCGCTGCGGCGCTCGCTGCGGGGACGGGGTTCGGGGTTTCCTGGGCGGTGCTGCGCACCAACATCCCCGGCCGCCGGGTGTGGAGCGCGTCGATGTACGCGTTGCTGCTCGCGCCGTCCTACCTGATCGCGCTGGGTTGGGAGCGACTGCTCGAACCCGCCGGAGTGCTGGACACCCTGGGGGTGGCGCCCGGGGTGTCCAGGACCGTGCTCTATGGACCGGTCGGGGTGATCGGGATCCTCACCGTCAAGGGCATCCCGTTCGCCTACCTGGCCATCTCCACCGCGCTGCGGGGCCTGGGTTCGGACTTCGAGTCCGCCGCCCGGGTGCACGGCGGCGGTCGAGTGGCGGTCGTCCGGATGGTGATGGCCCTGCTGGCACCGGCGATGTGGTCGGCGGTGGCGATCGTGTTCGCCGAGTCCATCAGTGACTTCGGCGTCGCAGCCACCTTGGCCAATGACGCGCACTTCCCGGTGGCCACCTTCACCCTGTACAACGCGATCGGCACCTTCCCTGGTCGATTCCCGGTGGCGGCGGCCGTCGGGTGGATGCTGATGGCGATGGCCGGCCTGGCATTGCTGGCCCAGTCGAAGGCGTTGCGCGGACGCAGCTTCCGGGTGCTCGGTGGTCGCAGTCGACCCGCCCGGCGCACCCAGCTCAGCGCCCCGGTCCGATACAGCGCCGCGACGGTGCTGGCAGCGCTGGTTGCCGTCAGCCTGGGCGTGCCGGTGTTCGGCTCGGTATCGGCCTCGCTGATCAACGGCCTCGGCTCGCTCGTCGGCGATCACGCGTGGACGTTGGACAGCTACCGGCGGGTGCTCGCCAGCGCCGCGCTGCGCGGACCCCTGGTGTACTCGGCGGAGATGGCCACCGTCACCGCGACGATCACCCTGGCACTAGCGGTGGTCTCCGCGCGGCTACTCGCCGCCAAGGTGGGGACGCTGAGCTCGCGGGTGCTGGATCTGATGCTGCTGACCGCGGTGGCGTTGCCAGGGATCGTGTTCGCCGCCGGCTACATCTTCACCTACAACCTGCCACTGACAAACTCCTTCGGCATCCACCTGTACGAGACCACCACCCTGCTCGTGCTGGGTTACCTCGCCACCGCGTTGCCCTCCACGTCCCGGGTGCTGCTCGGCAGCGTCAGCCAGGTTCAGGAATCTCTGCAACATGCGGCTCGGGTGCACGGCCTGGGCCGTATCGCCTCGTGGACCAAGGCGGTATTGCCGGTGCTGGCCCGACCCATGCTGGCCGCCTGGGTGCTGACCTTCGCCGGGACCCTGCTGGAACTGCCGGTCTCCCAACTGCTCTACCCCCCCGACCACCCACCGGTGGCCATCGGGATCGAGAAGGCACTGGCCAACTACGACTACAGCGGCGGGACCGCGATGGAGGTGGTGGCCGTGCTGCTCGCCATGACAGTGCTGGTGCTCGCCTGGGCGCTGTTCGCCCTGCTGGCGCCGGTCGGCTGGCGTCGACTGGGAAGGACCTCATGACCACCACCACCGCCCCCACCACGGCCGAGACGACGCTTACCCACGGGGTCCGAGTCCGGATCCACGACGCCGTGAAACGGTTCGGTCAGGCCACCGCGTTGGGCGGCGTGAGCCTGGACGTCCAGCCCGGTCAGTTCATGGTGCTGCTGGGACCGTCCGGTTCGGGCAAGTCCACCCTCATTCGCAGTGTGGCCGGCATCGAGGGGCTGGACGGCGGGAGCATCCGTTTCGACGACACTGTCGTCGCCGGGCGGGGGGTCAGCGTGGCGCCCGAGCGTCGTGACCTGGCGATGGTGTTCCAGGACTACGCGTTGTGGCCGCACCTCACCGCGGTGGGCAACGTGAGCTACGCGCTGCGTCGCCGCAAGCTGTCCGCCGCGGAGACCACGCGCAGCGCGAACGACGCGCTGGACCGAGTAGGTCTCGCCCACCTCGGTGGGCGTTACCCGCACGAGCTCTCCGGCGGGGAGCAACAACGTGTCGCACTGGCTCGGGCCGTCGCGGCCAGACCCCGGCTGCTGCTGTTCGACGAACCGCTGTCCAACCTGGACGCGGACCTGCGGGAGCGGTTGCGGGTGGAGATCGCAACCATCACCCGCGCCTGTGGCGCGACGGCCGTCTACATCACCCATGACCAGAGCGAGGCCTTCGCCCTCGCCGACTCGATCGGGGTGCTGAAGGCCGGCCGCCTGGAGCAGGTCGGCTCACCCGAGGACGTCTACCACCACCCCATCAGCCCGTTCGTCGCCCGATTCACCGGGGTGGCCGGCGAGCTCGATGGCCATGTACTTCGCCGCGACAACGGCGTCCTGGTAGTTGCGGTGGGAAACGCCCAGGTCCTTGCGCGGGGCGACGCCGCCGAGGGCAGCGCGGTCACGATCATGGTGCGCCCCTCGGCAACCACCCTCGGCGAACTCGACCGTCCCCACTCTGGCGTGCCGGCCGAGATCGTTGACGTCGCCTACCGTGGTCGCGGATACGACCACGTGGTGCGCTGCCACGGCTCGACGTTGACCTCGGTGTTCGACACCCGCGCATGGCCCCGCGGTACCGAGTGCCTGCTCGCTCTGCAGGTCGACGGGTGCATCGCCTACCCCGCGCAGACCGCGGCGTCGGTTACTCAACCAAATTAACAGGTGTTATTATTTGACTCGGTAGCGGCGCCGTCAGCACACCGCCCTCGACGACCAGGAGCCCCCATGAACTCGTCCGCGTTGTTCCTCGCGGTCTTCCTCGCCTGCGCCGTGGAGGCCGTCGAGGCGACCACCATCGTGCTCGCCGCAGGTACCGCCCGTGACTGGCGCTCGGCTCTGACCGGAGTCGGAGCCGGAGTGCTCGTACTGGCCGCCGTCATCGCCGCACTCGGACCGGCGCTGTCGCAGATCCCGCTGAGCGGTTTACGGCTCTTCGTCGGCGGCCTGCTGCTGGTCTTCGGTCTGCAGTGGCTGCGAAAGGCCATCCTGCGGGCCAGCGGTTACCAGGCTCTGCACGACGAGGATGCCATCTACCAGCGCGAACTCGCCGCTGCCCGGACGGTGACCACGCACCGGCGTGGCCTGGTCGCCGACTGGTACGCGTTCACCCTGTCCTTCAAGGGCGTCGTGCTCGAAGGCCTCGAGGTCGCCTTCATCGCCCTGACGTTCGGCAGCAACCAGGGCGACATCCCGCTGGCGGCGGCGGCGGCGGCGGCCGCGGTCGTGGTGGTGACCGCGGCCGGGATCGCCGTGCGAGCGCCACTGGCCCGAGTGCCGGAGAACACCATGAAGTTCATCGTCGGCACCATGCTGGCCGCCTTCGGCGCCTACTGGGGGGCCGAGGGCGCTGGCGCCCACTGGCCGGGCGCGGACGCCGCCCTGCTGGTCCTGGTGCCGGCCATCGCGTTGCTCGCCCTGACCATCACGGCCCTGTTGCGGCGCCGTCGAATGTCCACACCGGACGCCAGTGGCGTTCTCGTTGGAGCGGAGTCCCTGTCATGACCCGAGTTCGGGCATTCCTGTTCTTCTGGTACGACTTCGTCGTCGGAGACGACTGGACCGTGGCCCTGGGGGTCGTTGCCGCGCTTGCGTTGACCGCGCTCGTCAGCCGCAGCAGCGTGCCGAGCTGGTGGATCGTGCCCGTCGCACTCATGATCCTGCTGCCCGTGAGCCTGTGGCGCGCCACCCGCCGATCCGCTCGACCACCGAGCTGACCGTGGTGCTCACCCGGGGCTGTCCAACACGGGGCTACTGGCCCTCCGGGTCCTCCCGGTAGACCCGGGCGGCGTAGCCCTCCAGCGCCTGCCCGCACGAGCTGACCGCTTCCTCCGCTGGCCCTCGGCCGGGGGCGCCGAGCACGTCGCGGGAGCGGACCTTGGCCAGCCAGCTGACCAGCTTGAGGTGGTCCACCTCGTTCTCCTCCAGCTCGGCGAAGCTGAAGTGCTGCGCGGTGAACTCCTTCTCGATCCCCGCGAGGAAGTCCTGGCACTTGTCGACGATCTCGCCGTACTCGTCGTCGCGTGCGGCCGCAAACGCCTCGAACACCGCGGCCCCCCCGGCCAGCAGCGTGCTCCGGAGCAGGATGGCGGTGCCGGACATGTCGACGATCTCGTGCCGCAGCTTCTTCAGCGCCCGCTCGGCCGACACACCCGCCGGCAGCGCTGCGGCGGAGTTCTGCAGGTAGATGGCGCCGAGGCCCTTGAGCCGTCGCCACACGGTGGCCCGCAACCGGGTCGGTTCGGAGGGCACCTTGTAGACCAGCACCAACCACTCCCGCTGATCCTCACCAGGTGCGCCCCGTTCCTGCCGGTCGCTCACCGACGCCGGCTCGCTCACCGGGCTGCGGTGAGATCGCGCACCTGGGCATACCGAGTACGCACCCCAGCATCCGGCTCGGCGTCGTAGCGAGCGGTGGCCGAGGAGTCCCACACCGGGGGCGAATCCGTGCCGGCCACCACCCAGGCAGCCTGCCGCGCCGCGCCGAGCGCGACATGCTCGCCCGGGGGCGGCACCAGCACCGGCCGGCCGAACACCACCGGGGCGGTAGCAGCCACCGCCGCCGACCGTGCACCACCACCGATGAGCACCACCCGGCCCAGCGCTACCCCGTGCGCACCCAGTGCGTCCAGGCCGTCAGCCAACCCGCAGAGCAGGCCCTCCACCGCGGCCCTGGCCAGGTGCGCCGGGGTGGAGGTAGCCAGTGTCCAGCCATGCACCGCCCCGGTGGCGTCCGGCTGGTTCGGGGTACGTTCACCCTCCAGGTAGGGCACCACCACCAGGCCGCCAGCGCCCGACGCGGTGCTCAGCGCCAACCGGGACAGCTCCGCGTGGTCGACACCGAGAATCGCTGCGGTGGCGTCCAGCACCCGGGCCGCGTTCAGCGTGCACACCAAGGGCAGGTGCTCACCGGTCGCGGAGGCGAAACCGGCGACGGTTCCAGTGGCGTCGGCGGTGGGTGTGGTGCTCACCGCGCACACCACACCCGAGGTGCCGACGGACACCACCACATCACCCGGGCCCGCACCGAGACCCAGTGCGGCGCCCGCATTGTCACCAGTTCCCGGTCCCAGCAGTACGCCCGCGCTCGTGCGGCCGGCCGGCTCGGCGGGTGCCAGCACGCGGGGCAGCAGCACGTCGTCGCGGCCCAGCGCCCGCGCCAGCAGGTCACGCCGGTACGTCCCGGCAGCGGCCGAGTAGTACCCGGTTCCGCTGGCGTCGCTGCGGTCGGTGGTGAGATCACCCAGCTGGCCGGTTCCGAGCAGCCGCCAGGTCAGCCAATCGTGCGGCAAGCACACCGCCGCTGTCTTGGCGGCGTGCTCAGGTTCGTGCTCGGCCAGCCAGCGCAGCTTGGCCGCGGTGATCGACGCCACCGGCACGGTGCCCACCGCGTCGGCCCAGGCCTGGGCACCGAGCTCGGCCACCAGGTCGGCCGCTGCCGCCGCCGAGCGGGTGTCGTTCCACAGCAGGGCTGGGCGCAGTACCGCCCCGTCGGCGTCCAGGCACACCATGCCGTGCTGCTGACCCGACACCGACACCGCGGCGACGTCGTCCAGTCCCCCGGCGGCGGCCGCGGCCTGTTCCAGCGCAGCCCACCACGCCGCCGGGTCCACCTCGGTGCCCTCGGGGTGTCGCGCCGATCCCGACCGCAGTACCCGCCCGGTGCCGGCGTCGCAGACCACCACCTTGCAACTCTGGGTGGAGGAGTCGATACCGGCGACCAGGGTCATGCTCAGCGGGCTCCGAGCAGGTGTTCCAGCGCCAGCTGGGTGAGCCGGACGAAGCCGTACCCGCGCACCCCCCGGGTGTCGGCGTCGAAGTCCTCGAAGGCGCTGCGGTCGGCCATGAGCTCAGCGTAGGTCTCCCCAGCCGCCAGCGTCGGGCGGGCCAGTTCGGCCACCTTGGCCTGCTCCAGGGCCGCCGCCACCTCGGGGTCCGCCCGGAATGCCGCGGCCCGCTCCTTGAGCAGCAGATAAGTGCGCATGTTCGCTGCTGCCGAGGCCCACACCCCGTCGATGTCCTCGGTGCGCAACGGCTTGTAATCGAAATGCCGCGGGCCGTCGTAGCCGGGTCCGCCCCCCGGCGCGCCGTGCTCGATCAGGTCCACAGTGGAGAATGCGTTGATCAGGTCGCCGTGGCCGAAGATCAGGTCCTGGTCGAACTTGATGCCGCGCTGGCCGTTGAGGTCGAGGTGGAACAGCTTGCCCGCCCACAGCGCCTGGGCGATGCCTGCGGAGTAGTTCAACCCGGCCATCTGCTCGTGGCCGACCTCCGGGTTCACCCCCACCATGTCGCCGTGCGCCAAGGAACCGATGAACGCGAGCGCATGGCCCAACGTGGGCAGCAGGATGTCACCGCGGGGCTCGTTCGGCTTGGGCTCGATCGCGAAACGGATGCCATAGCCGCGATCCTTGACATAACCGGCGAGCAGGTCGATGGCCTCGCGGTAGCGGTCCAGCGCGGCCTGGACGTCCTTGCCGGAGTCGGTCTCCGAACCCTCCCGGCCACCCCAGAACACGTAGGTGTGCGCCCCGAGTTCGGCCGCCAGGTCCAGGTTGCGGAGCACCTTGCGGACGGCGAAGCGCCGCACCGAGCGGTCGTTACTGGTGAATCCGCCGTCCTTGAACACCGGGTGGGTGAACAGGTTGGTGGTCATCATCGGCACCACCAGACCGGTCTGCGCCAGCGCCGCCTGGAAGCGCGCGACCAGCCGATCGCGTTCGGCGGCATGGGTGCCGAAGGGCACCAGGTCGTCGTCGTGGAAGGTCACGCCGTAGGCGCCTAGCTCGGCGAGGCGGTGCACCGACTCGACCGGGTCCAGCGGCGGCCGGGTGGCGTCGCCGAAGGGGTCGCGGGCCGGCCAGCCCACCGTCCACAAACCGAAGCTGAACTTGTCCTCGCGGGTGGGCTGGGTTGCCATCGTGGCGCTCCTCGGGTGGTGGTGGGACGAAGATCGGTGGGTCGGCTTCAGCAGTTGTCCAGTACCGCGGCGAACGCGACCTCGGCGGAACCGAGCAGCGGCCCAGCGGAGCCCAACGTCGACGGCAGCAGTGTGAGCAGATGGACGGGCCGCACGACCAGGCAGGCGGTGGCTAGGTGCTCGCTGAGGGCACCGGAGAGCAGCGGCAGCGCGTCGGCCAGCAGGCCGCCGAACACGATGGTCTGCGGGTCGAGCAGGTTCACCAGGTTGGCCACGCCCAGCGCCAGCCATTGGCCGTACTCCGCCAGACCCTCGGGCACCGGTTTCGCCCCGGTCCGCAACCGAGCCAACGCCTGGCGCAGCTGCGGGCGGCCGGCTTCGGGGGCCAAGCCGACGGCCCGGCGCAGGGCGCTCTCGCCCACCTCGGTCTCCCAGCAGCCTCGCGACCCACACCGGCACGCCCGGCCCTGCCTGCGCACCACCATGTGGCCGATCTCCCCGGCATAGCCGCCGGCGCCGTCGACGCTGACCCCGCCCGAGATGATCCCCCCGCCCACGCCCACGTCGGCCATCAGGAAGACCAGGTCGTCGATGTCGCGGGCGCAGCCGCGGACGTGTTCGGCCAGCGCGCCGAGGTCGGACTCGTTGCGCACCCGCACGTCCAGACCGGTGGCGGCGCTCAGCATGGCTCCCAGCGGAACCTCCGACCAGCCCAGGTTGGGCGCCCGGCGCACCGTCCCGTCACCGGCGCGGACCAGGCCAGGCACGGCCACGCCGATAGCCGAGGGGATGCTGCCGACCTCCACGGTGAGCGCGTGCACCGCGTCGGTGATCCGTCCCACGAGCTCGGCGGGGTCCACGTCGCGGCGCACCGGCCCAGCGCCCCGTCTGCTGAGCACGGTGCCACCAAGTCCGACCGCGGCCACGGTCAGCCACCCGACACTTGCCTCGACGGCCACCACCCAGGCCGCCGTCGCGACCGGCTCGACCACCATCGAGGGGCGGCCTGCACCGCGCCGGTCAGCGGGCAGCGACTCCCGCACCACCCCGTCGGCGGCAAGCTCGTCCACGACGGCCTTGATGGTGCTGCGGTTGAGCCCCAGATCGGCAGCGAGCACCGCCCGGCTGGTCGAACCACGCAGGTGCAGGGTGCGGACCACCGCCGCCCGATTGGCTCGTCGCAGGTCGTCGGGTCGGGCTCCGGTGCCCGCGTGCGCGGCCGGCCGCGGCCACGACGTGGTCACCGCCCGGCGGGTGACCGGCGCCGCGAGATGGCGTCGACGCTGGCAGCGAGCAACAGAACGAGCCCGGTCACGATGGACACCACCGAGGCCTGCTGACCGAGCAGTCGCAGACCGTTCTCGATGATCGCGATGACGGCCGCACCGATCACCGCATCCCGGATGCGACCACGCCCGCCGAACAGCGAAGTTCCGCCGATCACCGCGGCACCCACCGCGAACAGCAACGTGTTCCCGCCACCGGCCTGCGGGTCCACCGAGCCCACCTTGGAGGAGTACACGACGGCGCCGAGCGCCGCGATCGCAGCAGATACCACGAAGACGCTCATCCGAATCCGGCGCACGTCGATACCGGCACGCCGGGCCGCTTCGGCGTTACCGCCGACGGCATAAACGTGCCGCCCGTAGGTGGTGCGATCCAGCACAAAGGTCCCCACGATCAGGACCGCCAACACGATCGGCACCACGTAGGGGGTGCCGGAGATGGTCAGCAACGCCGGGTTCGGGCTGCGGTTGACCGTCATGGCGTAGGTCGCCACGGCGGCGAGGACGACCAGTACGGCAATCTTCAGCAGCACCAGGCTGGTGGGTGCCGCGACGAGGCCCTGACGTACCCGGCCACGCTGGCGCAGCAACGAGAGCGCCGCGTAACCGCCGGCAACCAGGACGAACAGCAGCCAGCTGGCCCACACCGGCAGGTTGCCGTTGGCCACCGAGAACAGCACTGAGCTGTTGGACAGCCCCAGGGTGCCCCCCACCCCGACGAGTTGCAGGACCACCCCACCCCAGGCCAGGAACAACGCCAGGGTCACCACGAACGAGGGAATGCCCACCCGGGAGACGAGGAAGCCGGTGATGCAGCCGATCGCGGTGCCGACGCACACCGCTAGCAGGATCTCCAGGAAGGGGTTGGGCGGGGCACCGATGAGCGCGATCACCAGCCCCAACAGGGCCAGTGCCGCACCCGCCCAGATCCGGGTCGCCACGGCAAGGCCGGCAGCTACCAACAAACCGATGCAGAAGATGACAAAGACCGAGGTTCCCATGCCCCCCAGCAGGTTTCCATTCTGGGTGTAGTGCAGCGCCAGCACCGAGGCCGTCACCCCGGACGCGGTCCCGGCGGCGAGGTCGATCTCGCCCAGCAGCAACACGAACACCAGCCCCATCGCGATCAGCGCGGTTCCGGCGCCCTGCGCGAGCAGGTTGGCCACGTTGTTGAGCGTGAGGAACGAGGCGGATAGCGAGCTGAAGACGATCACCAGCACGATCAGACCCGCCAAGGCGGGCAGCGCGCCCAGTTCACCGCCGCGCAGCCTTGCCAGGTAGTCCTCACCGGATCCCCGCAGGGATCGTTGGGTGCTGTCGCGGGAAAAGTCCGACGCCGCGGTGGCGGTGGTGGTCATATCGTCACCGTCTCCGGTCGCGCCAGTCCCAGGTCACCGGAGCTGCCGGAGGTGATGAGCTCGACGATCTGCCCGACGCTGGTCTGCGAGACGGGGATCTGGGCGGCCAACCGACCCAGGTACAGCGCGGCCACGGTGTCCGATACCTCCACGACGTCGTTCATGTTGTGGCTGATGAGCAGCACGCCGAGGCCATTGTCGGCCAACCGGCGGACCAGGTCGAGTACTTGGCGGGTCTGGGCGACCCCGAGCGCGGCGGTGGGCTCATCCAGCAGCACCACCTTGCTGTCCCACAGCACCGACTTGGCGATGGCCACGGTCTGGCGTTGCCCACCGGACAACGAAGCAACCGGGGTGCGCACCGACTTGACCGTCCGCACCGACAGCGAGGCGAGGGTGTCGCGGGCGGCCTGCTCCATCGACGCCTCGTCCAGCAGGCCGGTGGCCGTGCGCTCCCTGCCCAAGAACATGTTCTGCACGATGTCGAGGTTGTCGCACAGTGCCAGGTCCTGGTAGACGACTTCGATCCCGAGTGCCGCAGCGTCCCGCGGATTGGCGATGGTGACGGCTTCACCGCCGAAGCGCACCTCGCCAGAGTCGGTGGGGTGGATGCCGGCGATGCACTTGACCAGCGTCGACTTGCCGGCCCCGTTGTCACCGACGAGTGCGGTGACCTCCCCGGCCCGCACGACGAGGTCGACGTCGTGCAGCACGTGGACCGGGCCGAAGCTCTTGTTGATGCCGCGCAGCGCCAGGATCGGCTCGTTCACGGTGCCTCCGCAGACGTGGTGGGGGACGGAGATGCTCGGATGGAACCCTCCGGGTGCGCGCCGCGGCGGCGCGCACCCGGAGGAGTCGAATCAGGCCCAGTTGATCCAGGCCCGGTGAATCAGGAGATGCCGGCCGCCGTGCACAGCGCAGCAACGTCAGCGGTGCACAACTGGGCCTTGGTGACCGAACCCCCGGCGATGACGTCCTTCACGTTGGCCTTGGTGATGGTCTGCGGGGTGAGCAGCACCGAAGGCACCTGACGCTTGCCGGTGGCGTCGTCGGAGGATGCGGTGGCGATGGAGGTCGCTTTGGCGGTGTCGCCCTTGGCGAGCGCGATCGCCAGGTCGGCGGCCGCTGCGGCCTCCTTCTGCACGTCCTTGTAGACGGTCATGCACTGGTCTCCGCGCAGGATGGACTGCAGACCGGCCGGCGTGGCGTCCTGGCCGGTGACCGGGACCTTGCCGTTGAGGCCGTTCTTCTGCAGCACGGTGATCACCGCTCCGGCCAGCCCGTCGTTGGCGGCGAGCACACCGTCGACCTTTCCGCCGTTGGCGGTGAGCAGCTGCTCAAAGGTCTTGCCGCCCAATTGGTTGTCCCACTCGGCGATGGCCTGGTCACCGACCAGCTTGTAAGCCCCCGAGTCGTACTTGGGCTGCAGGACGGTGAGCGCACCGTTCTTGAACAGGGTGGCGTTGTTGTCGGTCGGAGAGCCGTCGATCTGGATGACCTGGGCGCCGGCCTTGGTGCCCAGGCAATCCACCAGACCCTGACCCTGCAGTTGGCCCACTTTGGTGTTGTCGAAGGAGACGTAGTACCCGGCCGAGCCACCGAGCGTGAGACGGTCGTAGTCGATGGTGACCACACCGGCCTGGGCGGCCTTCTTCTGCACCGCCGCACCGCTCTGCGAGGACAGGTTGGCCATCAGGATCACCTTGGCGCCCTGGGTGATCATCGAGTCGGCGATGGAGGAGAACTTGGTGGTGTCGCCCTCCGCGTTCTCGATGATGGGCTTGAGCCCGGCTGCGGTGAGCGCCTTCTGCAGCAAGGGGCGGTCCTGGGACTCCCATCGGGAGGAGGACTTGGTGTCGGGCAAGATCACCCCGACGGTGGCCCCGGCCGCGGCCGTGCCGCTGGCAGCGGGCGCTCCAGACGAACTGGCCGGCGCCCCCGAACTCGCACTGTTGCCGCCACAGGCGGAGAGCAGCAGGGCGAGGCTGGCACACGCCGCGACGGCCACCGAAGATTTGCTGCGCATGAACGATCCTTTCGATGGGGGCCGCTCCTGACGGTCGTCAGGAGACGGCAACAGCGACGGCCCCCACCGGCGCTGGTGAATGTTGTGAGCAACAACGTATTCCACGTCACAGGTGAACGGAAGGTTTCCTGATCGATCAAGTGCCGCCTTCTGGTCACAGTGTGGTTACGGCCTCCGCGGGAAGTGGCAGCAGGACCCTGGACGAGCGGCCAGCCGGGGCCGGCCGTCACGCGGGGTCTACCCGCCGTCGAACGCGTCCAGGATCCGTTGCGCACCCAATGCCGCGGTGAGTTCGCCATGGCGGACCGCCCGCTCGGTGTCGGAACGGATCGCCCGCACCCCCGGATGGGTGTCCAGGCGGGTCAGCAGCTGTTCGCGCACCATCGCCCAGGTCCAGTCCACCTGCTGGCGGCAGCGGGTGGCCTCCAGCTCACCGGCGGCACCCAGTACCTGCTGGTGGCGCAGCACGGTGTCCCAGAACGGTGCCATCCCCTCCCCGGTGACCGCGCTCGTGGTCAGCGCGGGCGGTGCCCACAGGGCATCCGGCGGGTGCACCAACCGCAACGCCCCGGCGAGCTCACGGGCTGCCCGTTGCGCATCGCGGACATGCGTGCCGTCGGCTTTGTTGACCACCACCACGTCGGCCAGCTCCAGCACACCCTTCTTGATGCCCTGCAGTTGGTCGCCGGTGCGCGCCAGGGTGAGGAAGCAGAAGCAGTCGACCATGCCGGCGACGGTCACCTCGGACTGCCCGACGCCCACGGTTTCCACCAGCACGACGTCGAACCCGGCGGCCTCCACCAGCACCATCGTTTCCCGGGTGGCCTTGGCAACGCCGCCTAAGGTTCCCGCGGTGGGCGAGGGCCGGATGTAGGCCAACGGGTCGTTGGCCAGGCGCGCCATCCGCGTCTTGTCACCCAGGATGGAGCCGCCGCTGCGGGTGGAGGAGGGGTCCACGGCCAACACCGCCACCCGCTGACCCCCGCCGGTGAGCATGGTGCCCAGTGCGTCGATGAAGGTGGACTTCCCGACCCCGGGCACCCCCGTTATGCCCACCCGGTGCGCGCCCCCAGCCGCCGGCAGCACACGCAGCAGCAACTGCTGGGCCAGCTCACGATGATCGGCCCGGCTGGATTCCACCAACGTGATGGCCCGCGCGAGCTGCGGCCGCGAGCCAGCCTGCACACCCTCGGCCAGGGCATCGACGTCCACCGGAGGGGCAGGCACGCCTCAGGCGCCGGCCGAGAGCTTGTGTCCGGCCACCTGGGCGAGTTGGCCCACCAGATCACATGCGGCGTCGGCGATCACAGTGCCCGGGGGGAAGATCGCGGCGGCACCGGCGGCCCGCAGCTCGTCGAAGTCCGCCGGCGGGATCACCCCACCGACGACGATCATGATGTCGGGCCGGCCCACCTCGGCCAGGGCGTCACGCAACGCCGGCACCAACGTCAGGTGCCCGGCAGCCAGCGAGGACACCCCCACCACGTGCACGTCGGCGTCCACCGCCTGGTTGGCCACCTCCTGCGGGGTCTGGAACAGCGGGCCGACGTCGACGTCGAAACCCAGGTCGGCGAACGCGGTGGCGATCACCTTCTGCCCCCGGTCGTGCCCGTCCTGGCCCATCTTTGCCACCAGGATCCGGGGCCGACGCCCTTCGGCCGCAGCGAACCGTTCGACGAGTTCGGTGGCCCGGGTCATGTTGCTGGCTGCTCCCGCCTCGTCCCGATACACCCCGGTGATGGTCCTGATCTCCGCTGCGTGCCGCCCGTAGGCCTGTTCCAGGGCGTCGGAAATCTCGCCCACCGTGGCCATCGCCCGGGCGGCATCGATAGCCAAGGCCAGCAGGTTGTCTGCCATGCCACCGTTGCCGGTGGCTGCGGCGGTGAGCGCGGCCAGCGCGGACGCGACGACGTCGTTGTCCCGCTCGGCTCGCAGCCGTCTCAGTTTCGCCACCTGCTCGGCGCGGACGCCGGCGTTGTCGACCCGCCGCACCTTGACGTCGTCGGCGTCAGGCACCCGGTACTTGTTCACCCCGACGACTGTCTGCGTGCCGGAGTCGATCCGGGCTTGGGTTCGGGCTGCGGCCTCCTCGATGCGCAGCTTGGGGATGCCCTCGCCGATCGCCTTGGCCATGCCACCAGCAGCCTCCACCTCCCGGATGTGCTCACGTGCCCTGGCCACCAGCTCGTGGGTGAGCGTCTCCACGTGGTAGCTGCCCCCCCACGGATCGATGGGCCGGGTGGTGCCCGACTCGTGCTGCAGCACCAGCTGGGTGTTGCGGGCGATCCGCGCGGAGAAATCGGTGGGCAGGGCCAGCGCCTCGTCCAGAGCGTTCGTGTGCAGGCTCTGGGTGTGCCCCTGGGTGGCGGCCATCGCCTCGACGCAGGTTCGGACCACGTTGTTGTAGACGTCCTGAGCTGTCAGGGACCAACCCGAGGTCTGGCAGTGCGTGCGCAGGCTCAACGATTTGGGGTTCGTCGGCTCGAACTGGGCGAGCAGCTCCGCCCAGAGGATCCGCCCGGCACGCAGCTTCGCCACCTCCATGAAGAAATTCATCCCCACCGCCCAGAAGAAGCTCAGCCGCGGCGCGAAAGCGTCCACGTCCATCCCGGCGGCGATCCCCGCCCGCAGGTACTCCACCCCGTCGGCCAGTGTGTAAGCCAACTCCAGGTCGGCGGTAGCCCCGGCCTCTTGGATGTGATATCCGGAGATCGAGATGGAGTTGTACCGCGGCATGTGAGCGCTGGTGTAGGCGAAAATGTCGGAGATGATCCGCATGCTCGGCTCGGGTGGGTAGATATAGGTGTTGCGGACCATGAATTCTTTGAGGATGTCGTTCTGGATGGTCCCGGCTAGCTGCTCCGGCGCCACCCCCTGCTCCTGCGCGGCGGCGATGTAGAGCGCCAGTACCGGCAGCACCGCGCCGTTCATCGTCATGCTCACGCTGATCTCGCCGAGTGGGATGCCGTCGAACAGCTCCCGCATGTCGTAGATGGAGTCGATGGCCACCCCGGCCATCCCGACGTCGCCGGCGACCCGTGGGTGGTCGGAGTCGTATCCGCGGTGGGTGGCCAGGTCGAACGCAACGGACAGCCCCTTCTGCCCGGCAGCGAGGTTGCGGCGGTAGAAGGCGTTGGAGTCCGCTGCGGTGGAGAACCCGGCGTATTGGCGGATCGTCCACGGCTGGGTCACATACATCGCCGGGTAGGGCCCGCGCAGGAACGGGGTGGCCCCCGGGAAGCTAGCCAGGGGGTGCGGGTGGGCCCCGGTGGTGGTTGCATCCCGGTCGGCCCTGGTCTGCACCGGGGCCACGTCGATGCCCTCGGGGGTGGAGAAGACGACGGTCCCCTCCTCCTGCTCGGGGCTGGCTGCCAGAGCAACGACGAACTGCGCGACGTCGTTCTGCGCGGGGGTGGCGGCGACGGGATCGCCGAGCTCGACCTCGGTGAAGTCCGGCACGGCTCTCATGACACATCCCCCACGTCGCTTCGCTCGCTCACGCGACCCCCAGCTCGTTCAGCAGGTCGGTGAGGACGGCGACGGCGTCGACACCGACACCCACGAAGCCGTCCGGTGGCGGCTCGCCCTGCGGCCACCCCGATGCCGAGCCGGCCACAAGAACCCGGGGCACCCCGGCGGAGCGGAGGGCGGCCACCGCGGGCGCGGCATCGTCGCGGTAGCGCCGGTCCGAGCCGCACACCACCGCGACCCGTGCTCCGGTGGCGACCGCGGCGATCTCGGACGGGTGCAGCGGGCCAGGGTCGCGCGCGGAGATGCCACCGGCGGCCAGAAAGGTGGAGGTGAACCCGGTGCGGGCCGCGTGCTCGGCGACGGGGCCCAGCGGCACCAGCAGCACCTCGGGTCGTGCGGGCGCGGCGTCGGCGCGGTCGCGCAGCCGCTCGAAGGGCTCCGCCCACCGGCGCAGCCCCCAGTCGTTTTCCGTGGGGGCGGTTGTCGCCGGCGCTGGGTCGGCCAGGTTCGGAAATTCGCTGACTCCGGTAAGCGGACGTCGCCGGTGCGCGATATCGGCGGCGCGTCGCTCGGCGGTGGCGGCGATCCGCTCCCGCAGCGACCCAAGCCCGGCCAGCAGGCCGCCGTCGGTTTCGATCCGCTGCAGCTCAGACCAGGCCGCGCGGGCCAGGGAGTCGGTGAGCTGCTCGAGGTAGAAGGAGCCGCCCCCGGCGTCCAGGACCCGGCCGAGGTGGCTTTCCTCCAGCAGCAGCAGCTGGGTGTTGCGCGCGATCCGGGCGGCGAACGAGGGGCGGACGTTGGGGGCACCGCCGGGCAGCGCCGCGTCGAATGCCAGCACTGTTACCGCGTCGGCCCCGCCGATCCCGGCGCCGAACGCGGCGAGGGTGGTGCGCAGCATGTTCACCCAGGGGTCGCGTTGGGACATCATCGCCGCCGAGGTCACGGCGTGCTGCGGGGCGCGGGCAGCGTCCGGGCAACCGCCGCTGGCCTGCGCGACCCGGGACCACACCCGCCGCCACGCCCGCATCTTGGCCATCGTGGCGAACTGGTCGGCGGTGGCAGCGAACCGGAACTGCAGCTGGCGCAGCGCGGCGTCGACGTCCAGGCCTGCGTCCGTGAGCACCCGCAGATGGTGGACACCGGCGGCGAGCGCAGCCCCGAGCTCCTGGGCGTCAGCGGCACCCGCATCGTGGAACACGGTGGCGTCCACGGTGATCGCCCGCAACGGGGACGGGTGGTGGTGTGCCCGCCTGGCCAGCTCGACGGTCTGTGCACCCAGGTCGATACCGGTGCGGAGCAGGACACCGACGGGGTCGGCCCCGAGCCCGGCGTGAATCTCGGCGGGATCGGCGTCGCTGCGCTCCAGCACCGCGAAGAACGACTCCGCAGCCGCGACGAGGTCGGCGCCCGGGTCGAGCACCACCGGCGCAAGGTCGAGGAACACCCCGTCCAGTACCTGCGCTAAGGCTTCCGGCGCAACGGCGTTCGGCCCGACGGCCAGCCACAGGGAGGTGACCCCGTTGGCCAGGTCATCGAGCACGGTGGCATTCAGCTCGGTGGCGTGATCGGTCCCGGCCGGTCGTCCGTAGCGGACCCGGACGTCCCAACCCAGGCGGACGCGGGCGCCGCGGGTGAAGGGGAACGTGCCGGGCAGCGGGGGCTCGGGCAGCTCGTCCGCGGGGGTGTACAGCGCCGCCAGCGTGATCCCGTCCAGCGTCTCGGTGTCCAGCAACCGCTCCGGGTACTCCCCCAGCTCGGCCACGCCCACCCTGCGCGCCTTGGCCAGCACCGTTGCCACCGAGGCCCGCCACGCCTCGAACGCGGCGGGGTCGACGGGGGGCGACTGCGTCGTCATCGTGCTGATGGTATGGCAGGCCATAGGGTCAGCCGTCGTGAGCACAGACACCACCGCCCAGCTCGCCGCCGCGGCCGCAAGGGCCATCGCCGAGCGGACCGGTCACGGCCAGCACGACGTGGCCGTGGTGCTGGGGTCGGGGTGGCGCCCAGCGGCAGACGTCCTGGGTACACCGGAGGTTGAGCTGCCGATGGCGGGACTGCCCGGTTTCACCACGCCCAGCGCCCAGGGTCATGGGGGCACCGTCCGTTCGCTACGAATCGGCGGAGCCCGGGTACTCGTGCTGCTCGGGCGCACGCACGCCTACGAAGGCGGCGACCTGGCTGCGGTCGTGCACCCGGTGCGGGCGGCATGCGCGGCGGGGGTGCGCACGGTGGTGCTCACCAACGCGGCCGGCGGCCTGCGCGAAGGTATGACGGTGGGCCAGCCCGTGTTGCTGAGCGACCACCTCAACCTGACGGCGCGCTCCCCGCTGGTGGGGGCGCAGTTCGTCGACCTCACCGACGCTTACTCCCCCGCCCTGCGGGCGGCCGCCCGCGCGCTGGACACCTCGTTGACCGAAGGCGTGTACGCCGGGCTGCCCGGTCCGCACTACGAGACGCCGGCCGAAATTCGGATGCTGCGCACGCTAGGTGCCGACCTGGTGGGCATGTCCACCGTGCACGAAACCATTGCCGCCCGAGCCGAAGGCGCCGACGTGCTTGGCATTTCGCTGGTCACCAATCTGGCGGCCGGGATGAGCGGGCAGCCGCTCCAGCACGCCGAGGTGCTCGCCGCGGGGCAGGCCGCGGCGGCGCGGATGGGCGCGCTGCTGGCCGGGGTGGTGGCTGGATTGTGACAGCGGAGGTGGTCGAGCAGTGGATCGCCGGTGACCCCGACCCGGTCACCCGCGCTGAGCTGCAGCAGCTGCTCGACACCGGCGCGGATCTGGGTGACCGGTTCGCCGGGCCGCTGAGCTTCGGCACGGCCGGGCTGCGCGGTCCCGTGCGGGCCGGCCCGAACGGGATGAACGTCGCCGTCGTCACCCGCACCACCGCTGGGCTCTCCACCTGGTTGCTCAGGCGGGGCAGCCACGGTGGTGTGGTGGTCGTGGGCCGCGACGCCCGCCACGGTTCCAGCGAGTTCGCCGCCGCTGCCGCCGAGGTGCTGTCGGCGGCGGGTTTCGACGTCCGGGTGCTGCCGCGGCCGCTGCCGACGCCGGTGTTGGCGTTCGCGGTTCGGTCGCTGGCCGCGGTGGCCGGGGTGCAGGTCACCGCCTCGCACAATCCCGCGGGCGACAACGGTGTCAAGGTGTACCTGGCCGGTGGCGCGCAGATCGTGCCGCCGGACGATGCCGGGATCGAGGCCGCCATCGCCGCAGTGGGAGCGGCTATCGACGTGCCACAGGCGAGTGCTCACGCGGTCGTCGGTGACGAGCTGGTGGCGGCCTACCTCGACCGGGTCGCCGCGCTGCCCCGCGGAGCGTCCCGGTCGCTGCGCATCGCGCTCACCGCGCTGCACGGTGTGGGCGGTGCGGTGGCGGTAGCGGCGTTGGGCCGCTCCGGGTTCACCGACGTGCACGTCGTAGCCGCCCAGGCCGATCCCGACCCGAACTTCCCCACTGTCGCCTTCCCCAACCCCGAGGAGCCGGGCGCATGCGACGCGCTGCTCGCCCTGGCCGCCGAGGTGGACGCCGACTTGGCCGTCGCGCTGGACCCCGACGCCGACCGGTGCGCCCTCGGTGTTCGCGGCCCGCACGGCTGGCGGATGCTGCGCGGCGACGAGACCGGGGTGCTGCTGGGTGGGCACGTGTTGGATGGGACGCGCGAGCCCGACCCGCTGGTGGCCAGCACGCTGGTCAGCTCGCAGCTGTTGAGCCGGGTCGCCGCCGCCAGGGGGGTGCGACACGCCGAGACGCTGACCGGGTTCAAGTGGCTGATGCGCGCCGGTCCTGGGCTGGTCTACGCCTACGAGGAGGCCATCGGGCACTGCGTGGACCCAGACGCGGTGCGGGACAAGGACGGCATCTCGGCTGCGGTGGTGGCTGCGGACCTGGCGGCGGGGTTGAAGGCCGAGCGCCGATCGCTGCTGGACGTCCTCGACGACCTGGCCGTTGAGCACGGGCTGCACGCCGGCGACCAGCTGTCGCTCCGGGTGGCCGAGCTGGCCGAGATCGACACCATGATGGCGCAGCTGCGGGCCTCGCTGCCCAGCGAGCTGGACGGGACGACAGTGGTGGCGCAGGACTTGGCGCCGCGCACGGACGCGGTGGTGCTGCAGGGCGACGGCGTGCGGGTGGTGGTGCGACCCTCGGGCACGGAGGCGAAGCTGAAGTGCTACCTGGAGGTGGTGGTGCCGGTGGCCTCGCGTGAGGAGCTGCCCGCGGCCCGTACCGACGCCGCCGAACGACTGACCCGGGTGCGGGAGCAGGTCCGCTCTGCGCTGGGCGCCTAGCGGTCGCGCCACTTGCGCCGGGGTGGTTCGGGTGCGCAAGGAGACCAGCTTGCGGGCTTGCGTCACCCGCTGGTCTGCGACCCGGTGGCGATGCTCCACCCGGTTGCGAGCGGGAGCAGGTCCTCGATCAGGACGCTGCGCACACCCGCCGCGGTGGGGAGGATGACTCTGATGCCGGGGTAGTAGTCGAGCAGGATCTGACGGTCGCGCCCACACGGTCCGACGGGACCTCGGCCGTGGTTGCCGACCGCGACGATATGGGTGACGGTGTGAGCGCCGTGCGCTCGGGCAGTGCCAAGGGCGACGAGCTCCGCCTCGTCAGGGGCTAGCTCACGAGCCGAGGACGGTAGCTGCAGGGACACGCAGCCCATTCTTGCGTAGTCCCCCAGGAACCCGTCGGGCTTCTGCAGAGGACGCCCCAGCACGACCGGTAGCGGCAAGATGGTAGCCATGGGTGCCGCGTCGGGGTGGTCGAACACCACGCATGACTGGTCTGCAGGCGTCGACCACGAACACCTGGCTCTCATCCGGCGCTGCCCGGTGATCCATGCTCCGGGTGGCCTGGACCATCTGGTCCTGGAGGTCCTCGCATACGCCGACGATGAGGCCCAGTTCCTGGGTCGGGTCGGCCGGGCTGTGGTGACGCTGCTAACGGACGGGTCCGTCAGTGTCGCTGACGACGGGCGCGGGACGGACACCCGCTACGACGACAAGGGCCGAGTGATCCGAAAGCCGGTGATGTCGACCCGTGACCTGAGGTTCTTCGACGAACCGGATACCTCAATCTTGCCAGACGGCTACCCCCGCAGAGGTATGTCCGTGGTCTCGGCGCTGAGCCGGTGGCTGACGCACACCAACCGTCGACACCACGGCTCCTGGACCCAGCGATACGAATGGGGGCTACCGGTCACCGACCTGGTGGCGATCCCTGACGACGGCACCACGGGAACCACCGTCCACTTCCAATCAGACCGAACATTGATTTCAGCTACCGCCGCTGGCGGGGTCCCCCGGCTCCCCGCCCACGCGGTGTTTGCCCACCTCCACATCCAGACGGGCCGCAATACCGTCATCGTGGTGCCCCGGTGACCGACAAGGGCAGCCTCACGCTGGCCACCTATCAGTCGGCTGCCAGTCGCTACCTTCAGCACAGCGCTGCACCGGGGCCCCGGATGGTGGAGTACCTGGACCGCTTCGCTGCCCTGGTCAAGACGGGGCGGGTCCTCGAGCTGCGTAGTGGGCCCGGGTGGGACGCCACCCACCTCGAGGCAAGCGGTCTTCACGTCACCCGCACCGATGCCACACCGGCGTTCCTCACGATGTTGCGGGCAACCGGTCACGATGCTCGGATGCTGGACATGCGCACCGACGATCTCGGCGGCCCCTACCACGGGGTACTCGCCAACGCGGTACTGCTGCACGTGAACCGCGGCCAGTTCGAGGACGTGCTGCGCCGCGCACGGCACGCCGTCGTCGTCGATAGCGGGGTACTCGGGTTCACCCTGAAGGAGGGCGACGGCGACGCGTGGACCACCACCAAACTCGACCTACCCCGCCACTTCACCTACTGGCGAGAACCCGCCGTGCGCCAAGCACTCACAAGGTCAGCTTGGACCGTGCACCGCCTCGACCACGTCGCCGGGCGAACCGAACCCTGGCTCTACGTCCGCGCCCGCACGTCCTGATCGAATAGGACGTCCGGCGCTCGTTGGAGGCATGCGTCTCGGTCCACGTTCGGCTCTCGGAGACCTCTTTGCGACGCCGCTTCCAGCGACCGTTCCGGCAGGCGCGGGTACCGGCGTTAATAGCCCGTTCGCCCGTCGATGGACTCGCGTAGCAAGACCATGTGGCCTAGGTGGCGGGCGTACTCCTCGATGAGGTGGATGAGGATCCAGCGGAGGTTCACCGATTTACCCCTACGCAGCCCCCGGACCGGGGCGTCAATGTTGTTCCACGCTGGGCGTTCGTGCGGGTGGTGGCCAACTCGGCGCGGTAGGTGGCGACGTCCGCGTCCGCCGTAGCAGGGTCGATGTCGTCGAAATCACCGTGCGGGCTTGCGGGCGTGCAGTAGTAGTCAGGGACGTCATCCTCGTCGAGGAGCACCACGCGCAGCCAGTACGCCTCGACCTCCGTCAGGTGCCGCACGACGCCGAGGAGGCTCATCGAAGACGGCGGTACTGGGCGCTGTGCGGGTTGGCCAGCGTCGAGGCCGGCAATCTTTAGAAGCACGGTGTCGCGGTACAGGTCGATCCAGTGGTCGAGGACGCTTCGTTCATCCCGACCATAGGCCCGTCGGTTCGGACGTCCTCGTGCTCACCGACAACTACCGAATCACTGGATCCCGTCATCACCGGACCCTGGCATCCCCCGCGTACTGGTGCCACCCAATTGCAGACTCTGGCAAACGTGTCGGGCGAACCTTCCGGGCCGCCTACTCCTCCCCGACTCTGCCGTCGATGAGTTCGCGGACGACGTCGAGATGACCGACGTGGCGCGCGTACTCCTGCAGCAAGTGCAGCAGGACGCGCTCAAGTGTGGCCGGCGAAGCGCCGTCCCAGCGTTCCCCCGGTTGCCCAACCTCGTCCAAGGTGTGCGCCTCGACGACAACGCGGCTGCGATCAGCTTGGTTCTCCAGCTCGCCGATGAGGTGGGCCAGGGTCTCCTCGGCGGGGACGTGCCAGCGACCCCCGCGCCGATCGCCCCAGGGGTCACCGACATAGCGTCCCTCAAAGCCCCACTCCAGCCAGCGTGCCTCCACGTGAGTCACGTGCTTGAGCAGCTCCAACGGCGTCCAGCCGCTGGGCAGCCGACTCGAGCGCAGCTCGTCATCGGGCAAGCCCTGGAGCTTGGCGACGAGGACTGCCCGGAAGTAGTCGAGGTACCGGAGATGCACCTCGGCCCGCGACGCGGCCGGCACCGTCGGCGAGGGGAACGTAGGCACCGCGGAATCGCTCATCAGTGTGGTCTCCTCGATCAGATCAGAGCACGAGTGTGCCGGTGGCAGCGCTCGCTGCTCACCGGTAGGGCGACCGCGCTGGCGGGACGCGCGAACGAGGCATGGCCGCAGCCGGCAGTGCCGGTGTCGGCTCCGCTTGCGGCACTCAATCGCCTCGACTGCCGTCGACCACCTCGAGACCATCGTCTTTCGGGAGGGTGTCCTCGCTGCGATGGGGCATCGCCGCGTGGAGACCGGGATGCCGGGCGGCTGTCTACCGCCGGCAAGTGGAAGGTCTTCTCCGCGAACACCTGCGCGTGGTTCGGGGGGACACGTGGCCACTCACGAAACCAGCGACTGGATGGACCTCGAGGGGGCCATTACCGCCGAGGCCAGTGGCGTCCGGTGGGATCAACGGGGTCGTGGCGGGCCAGGGCCACGACCCCGGGTGGGTTCGGTCCGTAGGGTCGGGCGGTGGGCGAGGCTGGGTCCTGGGATGGCCCGGGCGCTGGCGGCGTGGCCCAGTTCGAGCGCGAACAGGTGGTGCAGGTTGAGCCCGGCGGCGCGGTGGTGCAGCCACTGGCCATTGCGCGCGGTTCCGCGGAACCGCAGCCGCCGGTTGTCACCGCCGGCGAGCCAGGAGATCGAGTGTTCGACATCGGCCGGTGCTGGCGGTAGACGGTGTGGAACTGCGGTTCTCTGGCTCGGTGGCGATGGGCTCCCACCGCGCACGGGGGTGCGCCGACGACCCCCCCGGTCTCCACGGCCAGGACCTCGTCTTGACCGATACCACGTGCCTCCCCGACGACCGAGAGGAATATCCTCATGCACACCGTCACCTCCTCCGACGGCACCCGCATCGCCATGGAGCGACACGGCACCGGTCACCCGGTCGTCCTGATCGGCGGTGCCTTCAACGACCGATCCACCATGACCGCTCTGGCCGCCGCGCTAGCCGAAGCAACGGCGGGTCGCTTGGGCGCCGTGCAGTACGACCGGCGTGGCCGGGGTGACAGCGGCCCCCTCGGTCCTGCCCTCTCAGCAAAGGATCGGGTGGCCGCCGAGATGGCTGACCTGCGGGCCGTTCTCGACAGCGTCGGCGGCTCGGCGCACCTGTTCGGTCACTCCTCCGGCGGTGCTCTGGCCCTCGAGGCAGCCGCCCGCGGGTTGGCTGTCACTCGGGTCGCGGTCTACGAGCCGCCCTACGTCGTCCCGGGGACACGACCGCAGTCTTCAGCCGCCCTGGGCGACCGGATCGCCGCCCTGATCGACGGCGGCGACCGTGACAGTGCGGTGTCGGCGTTCTTGACCGAGGCGGGAGACGTCTCAGCGCAGTACCTCGACGGCATGCGTCAGAACTGCGCGACCTGGGGCGGGATGCTCGCGCTCGCGCACACCCTGCCTAACGACATCGCCCTGCACGGTCCGCGCCAGTCGATCCCCGCCTCCCTGGGGGGCATCACCTGCCCGGCGCTGGTCCTCGACGGCGGCGCCAGCCCTGACTGGACCCGGGCCGGCGCCGCCGCGGCCGCGGCCGCCATCGATTGCGCCGAGTACCGGACCCTGGCAGGGCAGGACCACTCGATCCTGCGGGCACCCGGTGCACTCGTCGACCCGCTGTCCCGATTCTTCACCTGAGCGCTTCGTTCAGATCCCGATGCCCTTCATCGCCGGCTCGGCGTAGCGGGTCCCGGTGAACGCCTCCGGCGGCGCCACGGCCTCGATCCGCGCCAGATCGTCCTCGGTCAACGTCACCGCCACCGCGGCCATGTTCTCCTCTAGCCGGCCGGTGTTGCGAGTACCCGGGATGGGCACCACGTCGCCCCCGCGGGCGAGCACCCACGCCAGGGCCAGTTGGGCCGCACTCACCCCTTTGTCCGCGGCTAGCTCCCGAACCGCCTGCACCACAGCCATATTCGCGGCAAAGGCCGCACCGACGAAGCGTGGGTTGGCCTTACGGAAGTCGTCGTCGGCCAGATCCTCCGGCTTGGTGATGGCACCGGTGAGGAAGCCCCGACCCAACGGCGAGTACGCCACCAGCCCGATGCCGAGTTCACGCGCGGTGGGCACCACGTCGTCCTCGATGTCCCTACTCCACAACGACCACTCGCTCTGCAGCGCCGCGATCGGGTGCACAGCGGCAGCACGCCGCAGCGTGTCCGCCCCGGCCTCGGACATCCCAAGGTGACGCACCTTGCCGGCCGCCACCAGCTCCGCCATCGCCCCGATGGTCTCCTCGATGGGGGTGTCCGGGTCCACCCGGTGCTGGTAATAGAGGTCGATGTGGTCCACACCCAGGCGCTGCAGCGACGCATCGCAAGCACTGCGCACGTACTCCGGGCGCCCGTTCACCGACCGGCTGCCGTCGGCGTTGACCACGTTGCCAAACTTGGTGGCCAACACCACCTGCTCGCGTCGAGCGGCGATGGCCGCGCCGACCAACCGCTCATTGGTGTGCGGGCCGTACATGTCTGCGGTGTCCAGCAGAGTGACCCCGAGATCCAGCGCACGATGGATCGTGGCGGTGGACTCGGTGTCGTCGCGGGCACCGTAGAACGCGCTCATACCCATGCAACCCAGGCCGATCGCACCGACCTCCAGGCCACCAAGCCGACGGGCAGGAATGCTCACGGCGTTCTCCTTCATCAGGTTTCGCGGTCTACTGCCTTCCCGAGGGTAGTCGGCCTACCTCGGCCCGAACTGGCGGTCACCGGCGTCACCGAGCCCGGGGACGATGAACGCGGTCTCGTTCAGCCGCTCGTCGATGCTCGCCGTGACCACGCGCACCGGCAGCCCGGAGGACTCCAGCCGGGCCAGGCCTTCCGGCGCGGTGAGGGCGCAGATGCAGGTGACGTCGGTGGCACCGCGGGTGACCAGCAGCTCGACGGTGTTCACCATCGAACCCCCGGTGGCGAGCATCGGGTCGAGCACGAACACCGGACGGTCGGTCAGGTCGTCGGGCAGGCTCTCCATGTAGGGCACCGGCTGGTGGGTGTGCTCGTCGCGGGCCATGCCGACGAAGCCCATCTGCGCCTCGGGGATGAGCAGTTGGGCCTGATCGGCCATCCCGAGCCCGGCGCGCAGTACCGGCACCAGCAGTGGGGGATTCGCCAGCCGCACCCCGCTGGTCTGCGCCACCGGGGTCTGCACAATTTCCTGCACCACCGGGGCGTCGCGGGTGGCTTCGTAGATCAACATCAGGGTGAGCTCGCGCAGCGCGGCCCGGAAAGTCGCGTTGTCGGTGCGGGCGTCGCGCATGGTGGTCAGCCGGGCAGCGGCCAGCGGGTGGTGCACGACGTGAACATCCATGGCGCACACCCTATGACCGGGTCTGACGCAGACCCGATCCGTTCTGCCTCGGGATCTGCGCCCACTACGCTGACGCCATGGCACAGGACATCGTTCCCGTCGAACTGGGGCTCACCGACGGTGACCTGCTCACGCTCTGGGCACCGCGCTGGCGTGAGGACGGCGAGGAGTGGGAGGCGTTCCTGGGCCACGGCGAGCACATCTACTGCTTCGACGACGCCGCCGAGCTCGCCGCCTTCATTCGGACGATCGGCGAGCACGACCTCGTCGAGCACCCCGCGTGGGCCACCGTGACCGGTCTGGCCGCCCCCGAACTCGAGCCCGACGACAACCACAGCTACGATATCGTCGGCGTCCCGGAACTCGCCGCTGGCGACCCCGACGTCTGGACGCTGGGTGAGCTCGCCGACACCATAGAGATGGTCCGCACCCTGGCCGAGGTGTGCGAGCTGGGCGCCGTCACCGACGTTCTGGACGCCTCGCCCGGCTTCGCCATGCTGGCGAGCGGCCCGGTGGCCTTCCAGGGCAAGGACGGTGCCGCACTCTGGTCCGACCTCGGCAAGGTGCTGCTCACCCGTTGGGACGAGGTGCTCGACGCGCTGGACGCGGTCGTGTTCGTCCCTGAGGTGGATGCGGCCGCACTGGAAGCCGCCAGGGCCGAACTTGTGCAGGCCCAAGCCGAGATCGACGAGGCCGACGAAGACGACGCCGGCAACACCGCAGCTGAACTCGACGACGACACCGAGACCGACGACACCGAGACCGACGAGGACTTGGGCTTCTGGGACGAGGTGGGAATCGACCCTGTCAGGATCATCACTTCGACGGAGGAGCTGTACACCCTGCGCTGCTACCTCGACGACTCCGCCGTGTTCCTCGGATCGGGGGGTCTGATCGACGTCTTCACCTCGCCCAAGGCGCTCACTCGTCATCTCGTGGACGCCGACGACCACGACCTGGCCACGCTGCTGACCTGGCCGGAGGTCCGCGACGCCGCGGTGGGCGGTGAGCTGGAGATCGAGGTGCACGAGGACAACACCTACGTCCTGCCCGGCCTGGCCACCGACATCGCCGCCGGCCCGGCCGCAGTCGACGCGACCCAACTCGAACTGGGCGTCGAACTGTTCACCGACGCCGCAGCGCACGCCGGCGACGAGAGCGTGCAAGCCGAGTTGGCTGGCTCGTCCCCGCTGGGCTGGTTCGTCAGTTTCGTGCTGGAGCCCAGCCCGAACCGGATGGCCCCGAGCGCCCCGTTCGATGCGGAGTCCCAGTCGTGGCAGCGGCTGGAGGAGGAGTTCGAGGGCCGGCTACGGCGACCGTAACCGAGACGGTCAGGCTGACCTCAGCTCAGTGAGTCCAACTTGCGCTTCATCCCCTGCACCGCCGGCTGTGCCAACCCGTGGAAGGTTCCCTTCAGGAATGGCTCGGCGACCCGCTTCCACCCCTTGATGGTGAACTCCGCCCGGTAGTGCACGCTGGCGCCGGTGTCGTTGGGGCGCACCGTGATCGTGTCGACCGACACCACAGTAGGGTTCTCGCCCCGCAGCGTGATGCTGCTCTCGCTCAGCGCGGTCACCACGTACTCCAGGGGCTGGCGTTTGCCGCGGAACTCCGCCTCCGCGTGGTACACCGACCCGACCCGCACCGGCCCGTCGGTGCGCTTGTCCACCACCGGGGTGCCCGGGTCCCACTCGGTGGTGTGCTCGAAGTTCGACAGGTATTCGAACGCCGGTCCTGGGGCGAGGGTGGTGTGCACGGTTTCGGCGATGCTGATCATTGCGCCAGCGTAACGGCGCCGGACCGGGTCAGCCGATCAGCACCGCGTAGCCAGGCTTGATCACGTCGTCGATCACGGTGAGCCGCTCGTCGAAGTGCAAGAAGGAGCTCTTCATCGCGTTGATGGTGAAGCGCTGCAGGTCCGACCAGCCGTATCCGAACGCGGTCACCAATGCCGCCATCTCCGAGCTCATCGTGCAGTCGCTCATCAGCCGGTTGTCGGTGTTCACCGTCACCCGGAACCGCAGTGCCGCCAACAATCCGAAGGGGTGCTCCGCCACCGAGTTGGCTGCGCCGGTCTGCACGTTCGACGACGGGCACAACTCCAGCGGGATGCGCTTGTCCCGGACGTAGGCCGCCAGCCGGCCCAGGGTGGCGATGCCATCGGGGCCGACGGCGATGTCGTCCAGGATCCGTACACCGTGCCCCAGACGCTCGGCGCCGCACCACTGCAAGGCCTCGTGGATGGACGGCAGGCCGAACGCCTCTCCGGCATGAATGGTGAAGTGCGCGTTGGCTTGACGCAGGTACTCGAAGGCGTCCAGGTGTCGGGTGGGCGGGTAACCGGCCTCCGCGCCGGCGATGTCGAAACCGACCACCCCACGGTCGCGGTAGCGCACCGCCAGCTCCGCGATCTCCCTGGACCGGGCGGCGTGGCGCATCGCGGTGACGAGCACCCCCACCCGGATCCGGTGTCCGCTCACCCGCGCGGCTGATTGCCCCTGCGCGAAGCCGTCCACTACCGCCTCGACCACCTCGTCCAGGCTGAGGCCACCGTCGGTGTGCTGCTCGGGGGCGAACCGCGACTCTGCGTACACCACCCCGTCCGCGGCCAGATCCTGCGCACATTCGCTGGCCACCCGCACCAACGCCTCCCGGGTCTGCATCACACCCACGGTGTGCACGAAGGTCTCCAGGTAGCGCTCCAGCGACCCGGAGTCCGCGGAGTCGCGGAACCATCGGGCCAGGCCGGCCTCGTCGTCGGCGGGCAGCGCGTCGTAACCGTGCTGCTGCGCGAGTGCCAGGACGGTGGCTGGCCGCAGCCCGCCGTCGAGGTGGTCGTGCAGCAACACCTTCGGCGCCCGGCGGATCGAGGTCAGGTCCAGGGCGGTGGCGGTCATGCCCCGACGTTAACGCAGCCCGCCCCGGGACTGACCGACCCGCGCGGGCTCAACCCGTGATCTTCTCGATCACCAGCGGCAGGCCCGCCCACTCGCCACCGATCTCCCAGCCACCGGCCAGGGCCTGCAGCGCCCCCGGGATGCGCTCGGGCTCGTCGGTGTGTAAGTCCAGCAGCGGCTGCCCACGCAGCACGGTCTGCCCCGGTCGGGCGTGCCACACCACCCCAGCACCCGCCGACACCGCTTGTTCCTTGCGTGCCCGACCGGCGCCCAACCGCCAGGCCGCCACCCCCACTGCGTAGGCATCAAGGCGGCTCAGCGTCCCCGTCACCGGGGCCACCACCGTGTGCACCTCGCGGGCCACCGGCAGCGCCGCGTCCGGGTCGCCGCCCTGGGCGCCGATCATTGCCCGCCACACGTCCATCGCCCGGCCGTCGGCCAGAGCGTCGGCCGGGTCCACGGCGTCCAGACCCACCGCCGCGAGCATCTCCCGCGCGAGCGCCACGGTCAGCGCCACCACGTCGGGGGGGCCTTCGCCGGCCAGCACCTCCAGCGACTCGGCCACCTCCAGCGCATTGCCCGCGGTGTTGCCCAGCGGGGTGTCCATCGCGGTCAGCAGGGCGGTGGTGCGCACCCCGTGCTCGGCACCGATACCCACCAACGCCTGGGCGAGTTCCCTGGCCCGCGCGGTGGTCCTCATGAACGCCCCGGAGCCCACCTTGACGTCCAACACGAGCGCGTCGGTGCCTTCGGCGATCTTCTTGCTCATGATCGAGCTCGCGATCAGCGGCACTGACTCGACGGTGGCGGTGACGTCGCGCAGCGCGTACAGCTTGCGGTCCGCCGGCGCCAAGGTTGGGGTGGTGGCGCAGATGACCGCACCCACGGCGCGCAGCTGGGCGGTGATCTCGGCGGTGCTCAGCGCGGCGCGCCAGCCGGGGATGGACTCCAGCTTGTCCAGTGTGCCGCCGGTGTGCCCGAGCCCGCGACCGGACAGCTGCGGCACCGCGGCACCGCACGCGGCCACCAGCGGGGCCAGCGGCAGGGTGATCTTGTCTCCCACCCCACCGGTGGAGTGCTTGTCCACCAGCGGTTTTCCCACCTCGGACAGGTCCAGCCGCTGCCCGGAGTCGATCATCGCCCGGGTCCAGCTGGCGGTCTCGGCCACCGTCATCCCGTTCAGCCACACCGCCATCGCCAGCGCCGCCATCTGCTCCTCGGCCACCTGCCCCCGGGTGTAGGCGTCGATCACCCAGCCGATCGCGGCCTCGCTGAGCACCCCGCCGTCGCGTTTGGTGGCGATCACCTCGACCGCGCTGAACATGCTCATCGCACCCGGTCCAGGTCACCGGGTCCGAACGCCTGCGGCAGCACCTGCGCCATGGGCTGCACACCCTCGGGGGTGTCGACCAACAACTCCGGACCGCCGTGTTCGTGCAGCAGCTGACGGCAGCGCCCGCACGGCATCAGCCGTTCACCGCGGGCGTCGGTGCAGGTGAACGCCACCAGGCGCCCCCCGCCGCTGGCATGCAGCGCGGAGACCAGACCGCACTCTGCGCACAATCCCAGTCCGTAGGAGGCGTTTTCCACGTTGCAGCCGCTGACCACCCGGCCGTCGTCGACCAGCGCGGCCGCACCGACCGGGAAGCGGGAGTACGGCGCGTACGCCCGCCCCATCGCGTCGCGGGCTGTCTCGCGCAACCCCGCCCAGTCGATCCCGCTCACTGGTGCACCGTCCTTAGGTCACTGATCTCGGATGGGTCGGTGATGCGCCCGAGGTGCTGCCAGGTCATCGCCCTGCTCGCTTGACACGGTTGATGTCCACGATGAGATCTGCGAGATCTGGTGGTTACCCGGGACGT